>Ga0172370_10002413_pt1 | contig 27021 bp, 27 predicted proteins | sample LakKiv5m_FD_114538 | JGI IMG/M metagenome (GOLD analysis project Ga0172370, IMG submission 114538) | Freshwater microbial communities from Kabuno Bay, South-Kivu, Congo - kab_022012_11.5m | ecosystem: Environmental > Aquatic > Freshwater > Lake | place: Democratic Republic of the Congo...
GGGGCGGGGTCATCCCGGTCCGTTTGAGGCAGTCGGCCACTTCCTGTTCCGTTTCGCTCATATGGGTGAATATCGGGGTTTTCAATTCATGAGCGGCTTTCGACAGTTCCACTAATATCTCAACTTTAGTGGTGTACTCGGCGTGGAAGCCGAGCCGATAGCTGACAAGCGGGTCCATTTTATTGATGATACGATGATGTTCTTTTAAAATGGCGACCGATTCCTTGAAGTCGTTGACGGTTCCCAGGCACACGGTGCGGAAGCCGCTGTCGATCGACGCCTTGGCGACTTCGATCGGGTGATAGTACATGTCGAAATCGGCCGTGATGCCGCTTGAGACATACTCGGCGAAGGCAACTTTGGCCAAATGGTAGATGTCGGCGGGAGTCAGTTTGGCTTCCAGCGGGAACACGGCTTGGTAGAGCCATTCCCGTAACGACAGATCGTCGGCAAAGCTGCGCAAAAACGTCATCGAGGAGTGGGTATGGGCATTTTTGAAACCCGGCATGACGACGTTGCCCTTGACGTCGATGATCCGGTCGAAATGGTCATCGTGCTTCTTCGACGGGCCGATATAAGCGATGCGGTCATCAGTGACCACGAGGTCGCCCGTGAATAGCGGTTCGCCCTCTTTCATCGTAAGAATACGCGCATTTTTTAATAATATCTTCATGTTAACCTCAAGCTTTATGTTATCATATCACATTGCGATGCGGCATGCAGTGACAAAACCGCTTCGCGGTAGGAACTATCGCCATGGGGCGAAAGGTATCATATAATCGAATTATGCTAAGAGATCTATTCAATTCCAACCTGTGCGTGAAAACAAGGATCATCGCCGCGATCAAAATCGTCGTGGCGTTCATGTTCGGCATCTTGGGCGCCGAGTTGTTCCGGCTCGATTACGCCTATACCGCCGGAGTCATCGCCGTCATCGGACTCGACCAGACGCGCAAGCGGTCGGTTCAAGCGGCTATTATCTGGCTTTTGGATTCTTTTTTGGCACTGGGCATCGCCAGCTTGCTATTTCATTTCCTTGGTTACCAATTCTGGGTGCTCATCGTCTTCATCGCCATTCTAGTTCCGCTTAGCTATTTACTGGCGCTGCAAAACGGCATCGTCGTCGCCATCGTCTTGATTTCCCAAATCTACGGTGAACAGGATCTGTCGTATGGCTTCAATGCGTTATACATTCTGCTGATCGGCATCGCCGTCGCCTTTTTGCTCAACTTATATATGCCGAAAGTCGACCGCCAAATCGACATCGCGATTAAAAAGATCGATACCGAGATCGACCGGCTCTTGCAAGCGATTGCCGCCGGAGAAACGGCGTCGTTTGTAAATGTCAAAGCGCTGATCAAGCAAACGCAGGAAAAGCTGTATCTCGACATCGAAAACCATTACTTCGTACAAACCAACAGGCGGATCCGCTACTTGGACATGCGGTTGGGCCAGTTGATAATCATGGAACGGATCGGACCATTATTAGGTCAAATCGCCCCGATTCCGGAAAAAGACATCATCGTCGATTTCATCAAAACCTTCAAAGGGAAGATCGGCACCTCCAATTTCGCTTTGTCGCTGAAGCACGAGCTCGACGCTTTGTTCGAGTACTTTCGTCAAGCGCCATTACCCAAAGAACGCGAGGAATTCGAACAGCGGGCGCAGCTTTATTACATCCTGCGCGAGATCGACAGTTTCCTAATACTGAAAATCAAATACCACGAAAGCAATTGATAGTAATCAATTGCTTTTTTGTTTGTTTGTCTATATTTATTGATTTTCTTGCTTTGAAGCGGTTTTTTCTTTATGCGGGCGGCTCTCGAAGCGGACGGTGGCCACGGCCATCTGACCTTCGTTCATCCGTTCAACCTGCTTGGCGCGCCGGTTGAAGAAAAAGCGGCTGACGGATTCCCATATAAAGACCCATGAAGCGATGAGGATAATCTGATTGGCGAAGATGTCGATGTCCATCCGCGTCAGTATTTCATAAAACACGAGGATGCTGATGCCCATGATGAAAAAGAGCACCGATGTAATCATGATGCGGCGCAGTTCGTGCGTCATCGACTTATATGACAGCCAATAATATCTTTTGATGGCTTTTTGGATATATTCGCGATCGACTTTGCTCACGTCGTCGACGATGAAGTTGATCACGAGCGGCAGATACGGCGGCAGCGGATCGGCTTGGGAATCGATGTAGTGCATCAGGTCCTGGTTCAAGACCTTCTTTTCAGAATAAGTGGAGAACAGATTGTCGGCGTTTTTCAGCTTGATGTTGATAATCGCCGTGCCTTCCTCGTTCAAATACTCGTTCTCAACGAATTCGAGCACGGTGCCGCGACGTTTCTCCATCGCCGCGAGTTTCTTTAGCAACGGTTTTAGTTTCTTTGACATTAACATGTTTTTATTATACCACTTAAATACTATGTATTTATATGCGTCGCCACCATAACTTCGCCAAGTTGACCGGTTTTAAATATTGGGCATTCTTCTTGTTTGAATGATTGCAAGAAAGTTGGTCAATTTGCTGCTCATATTCGTTAAAACAATATAAAATATAAAATGGAGATTAAAAACATGGAAAAACTCAAATTCAGTTATGGCTGGTTATTAAAGTGGATTATCGCCGCGATTTTAATCGGCGTCGGGATTACGATGGTATTCGTGTCCAGCATCGTATTTTTCGTTACCGGATTGTTTCTGGTCATCTTCTCAATTTTCAGAGTCGTCCCTTTGCTGAAAACGCTCAAGAAAGAAGCGTTACGGCTTGTTAATCTTGTCGAAATCGTCGTCGACGTCATCATCGGCGGGCTCTTGCTGTACGTCGGCATCCGCGCCATGGTCGATCCGACGACCCTAACCTCCGTCTGGTCTTACGTCTATGGTTTTTCAATCGTCCTTGTTTTATTAGGCCGTGGCATCATATTCTTCTATTCGACGACTTTTCTAGGAGAAAAAACCGAACAAATCAAGTTCTGGAGTCATGTCGTGGTATTGCTGCTCGGTTCGGCGATTACCGTATTGACCTTCCAAAACACTTTCAGCGATCGCGTCGTCGCCGTGTTCATCCTCATCTTGTGCTTCTTGGGCGCCGGCTATATGATCTACGACGGATTTAAAGGTTATCAGAAATATCGCATTACCCAGAAATCTTTAAACGTGACTCCAAAACCAAAGGCAAAAAAAGAACACACGACGATTAAGGAAGTTCCGGATAAACCTCAAAAGCCAAAACCCGAAAAAGAACAACCGACTACACCGGTGCCCCAACCGCAGCCCGAAAAGGAAAAAGAACAACCAATCGTTAACTGATCTGCGCACCTATTCATCTGTTGATAAAAAGTGGACAAGCTCCTAACTGCTTACTCCACTTTTTTCTTGCAATAACCATGCATAGTAAAAAATAAGCACGACGAACTAAAAGAAAAACGACCTAGCGGTCGTTTGCTTTTTCATTGGGGCGAATGATGGGACTTGAACCCACGCGTGCCTGGTTCACAGCCAGGTGTGTTAACCCCTTCACCACATTCGCCAGACGCTTAGTTATTTTACCTATTCCCTCAGTCAAAGTAAAGATTTATTAAACGTCTTGTAAAGATATGCAGACCGATGGGCTGAAGCGGAAGCTGCTTTTCCTTTTGGGGTTAAAACGTCATGTCCGCACTTCGGAAATAATGTATGCCACGCCTTGAGCGCTGTTTTCGATTTTGACCGAATACCCGTTTAATTCCAGCGACGATTTAATGATGGTCAAGCCTAAGCCATACGACCCTTTCTCTCCTTTAACGAACGGCGAGAACAAACGGCTAAGCAGCTCCTCCGGAATCGTTTCGCCGTCATTTGAAATCGTTAAGTCGCCATTGTGGCCACTGACGGTGATCTTTTTGGCTCCATGACGGATGTTGTTATCAAAGATATTCCTTAGGCAAGTCGTCCATGAACTCTCATCGCCGAAGAAAAGCGGTGTGGGAATGTCGACGGTGATTTGGACGGGCCGCCGGGATGCCGATTGTCGATACTCGACGATTAATCGGTCAAGCACTTGGATCAAGTCAATTTTAGACTTGACGTTTTTGGCTTCTTGACGTTTCAAATACGTCAGGCGGTTCAAGTCCATGATTTGATTCAACGCCTTAAGCAATATTCTTGTTTGTTCCTGAATCACATCAGTGGCCTTGCGGATGGTCTTAACGGTGAAAAGACCGTCTTCAATTCCTTCGGCATATGATTGGATTGTCGTTATCGGGGTTTTCAGTTCATGCGAAATATTCTGGAACAGTTCCTGTTTCTCCACCTCGTTGGCGGCGATCTCCTTTTGATAGCGGACGAGCGCCATGTCCAGTTTTTCAATCTCGGTGGAGATGGTCGTCACGCGCCGATTCGATCGTTTGGCTTCGAAACGAACATCCAGCGATTTTATCGATTTGGCCAATAGCAGCGACCAGGAAAGAATGAAAATAATCGGAAGGAAGAAAACCAGCATGATCACAAGAACGATCTGCGTCATCAGCACGCTATCCTCGGAAATCGGGTGGATTTCTCCGGGAATGACCGCAAGGTACAGCGCGTCGGGTCTTCGTTCGTAACCATAAAGAATATCCTGAATTGCTATTTCCAAATAACCGTTCCCGCTCACATCGGCGGAATTTGCCAACGCATCGGCAAAAAGCAGCACCGGTTGCGATCTCAATACCATGGAATTGCTGCCGTCGAATTCATAACTGCCGTTTGACGGTATCGTGATGAATAAGTAACGGTGGTCGCCGACGATGCCTGAGTCGGCAAAGGCTTCCAACTGGTAATTTATTTCGCGATACGATTCCTGCACGTATGGCGTTTCGATCACTGGAATCAAGACAAAATACCCTAGAGCCGCCATAAACGCGAAAATGGTCGAATAAATGATGATTATCTGCGTAATCAGCGGGATTCTTTTCATTGGAGGCGATACCCATACCCGTAGACCGTGACGATGTCCAGTTCAGGCAGATGCGCCCGCAACCGTCGCATCAAGTCATCGACGACGCGATCGCTCCCATAATAATTTTTTCCCCACACCGCATCAAGAATGTCATCGCGGGAAAGGGCGGAGTGGCGCCTCATGAGCAAATATAGCAACAGGTCATATTCCTTGGTGGATAAGGGAATATTCTTGTCGTTCGACAAGACGTTTCGGGACCGGGAATCGATGGTGTAAATGCCGTAAGTGATTACTCCTTGCGTCGATGGGTAGACGCGGTTAAGCAATTTTCTTACTTTCAAGACGACCTCGCGTGGCGAAAACGGCTTGGTGATATAATCGTCCGCCCCTTGTTCCAAGCCCATGAGGCGATCATATTCCTGATCACGGGCGCTGAGGAATATCGTCGGTGCCGGAGCTTGTTGCTTTATGGCATCGTAAATGCGGAAACCGGATAATGGATTTTCAAGCATCACGTCCAATAGCCATAATTGCGGGGCGGGCGTGATGTTCTTCATCGCATCCTTTTCCGACGGGAAATGGACAACGACATATCCTTCTTTTTCAAGATATGTTCTTAATATCGCCGCGATGTTCGAATCGTCTTCCACTAAATAGATAAGCATAGGTCATCCTTCCGTCCATGATAAAAGACATGCAAAATAAACAATCCAATAACGGATTATGTTGGATTGCTTATCAATCACATAATCTTCCTCGTTTAGAAAATCACATTGTTTTCACATAAACCTTCCATATTCATCACACATTCGGTTGTTATTCTTTGGGTGTCCCTAGAAAAGGCGGGACAAGAAAGAAGGATAATCCTATGAAAAAAGCTACCATCCTAAAACTCGTCGGCGGAACGGCTGCCGCCGCCGCCATCGGCGCCTTTGCCTTCATGCAAACGACACCCCTTGACGCCAACGCGGCCACCATCGATTATGGTGCCGGGGCCGCCTTGGCCGACGAGAGTCTGACGGTTGAAGAAATGTTGACTTATGCCATCCAAGATGAATATCTAGCCTTAGCGACGTATGACGTGGTCATCGAATCGTTTGGCGAGGTCAAAGTATTCGTCAACCTGCAAGCAGCCGAAACGAAACATGTGGAGGAATTGCAGACTCTCATCGTGACCTACGGCGTGACGCCAGTCGAAAACGAAGCGTTCGCATATGTGGCCGTCCCTGAAAGTCTCGCCGCTGCTTATGATGCATTGGTCGCGGCCGAAAATGACAATATCGCCATGTACGACGCGTTTCTTGGCTCTGAAGGTTTGCCTGACGACGTCGCTGCGACGTTCACGGCGCTCCGCGCGGCTTCCGTACGTCACTTGGCTGCCGGGACGAAGGCAATGTCCGGCACCGGTCTTGGCAACGGATCGGGAGAAGGAAACGGTTCCAGCACCAAAGGCGGGTCAAAATCGGGCACTTGCGACGGGACTGGTTCGGGAAAGCAAACCGGCGGCAAATGGTTTGGAAAAGATAAATAACATCACTTTAGAAAAAAACGGATTCTAGTGAATCGGGCCACCGAGACGTATCAAGGCTATGCCATCGTCTTTGGTGGCTTTTTTATTGCAGCAATTAACCGAGGTCCGTTATGAACCGCGTGGTTCGCCCAAAAGTATCGTTTTCGCCATTTTTATAATCGGCAATTCGCGTTGCCTAACCAACATGCTTACTAGTTTGTCAGACGTGTTTTCATATAGGTTGATGGCCTCGTCAATCGTGACCCAGACGACTTTTTCGATCATGATCAACTCGTCCGGTTCCAGCGTTTGGCCCACGAACGAATTCGCCTTGGCCAAGAAAAAGAAATTGCGGTTGTGACGATGAATCAGGTTATAGTAATCGGATACTTCGCCGAGCTCATGGGTAACCATGGCTTCGTAGCCGACTTCTTCACGGATTTCACGAACGACGGCCTGCGCGGTCGTTTCGCCTTGCTGGATGCCGCCGCCCGGCAGTTCGTAATAATCGCGGACGCCGAAAATGTCCTTGTTATGGATTTTGTTCAAGGCGATTTTGCCTTCTTGGTTATAAACGACCGCGCGGGCAATGAGCCGCGTATGGTCGATGTACTCGAATGGGTATTGATCGTCTTTCAGTTCCGCGAATAGATTCATCTTACTTTACCAAAGACTTAATGATTATATCGGCCGAGGCCAGGTTGATCGCCATCGGGATGTTGTACACCTCGGCGATGCGCAGTAGCGCCTTGACGTCGGGATCGTGCGGCTGGGCGGTAAGCGGATCGGCCAGGAAGACGACGATGTCGATTTCACCGGTGGCGATGGCGGCCCCGATTTGCTGGTCGCCTCCGAGCGGGCCGCTTAGATAGGCTTTGACTTCAAGCCCAGTCCGGTCTTTGACCAAACGCGCGGTGGTCCCGGTGCCCACCAAGATATGTTTCGACAAGATCGGCATTTGTCTCTCGCAAAAGGAAATCATCTCTTCTTTCTTATGGTCGTGGGCAATTAAGGCGATGCGCTTTTTATTCATGTTTTCGCTCCTTATCGGCGATCGAATTGGCAATGGCTTCCCCAGCGGCAAACGCAAAGTGGAGATTATATCCGCCGCACATGCCGTCGATGTTCAAGACTTCGCCGCCGATGTACATATTCGGGTACCGATGCGTTTCTAGACTATTAGAGTCGATTTCCTCAAGGCTGATGCCGCCGGCGAATATCTGGTTGTTCGTGGGCATATAGTCGTGATTGAGCGTGAATTTCAATGATTTGAGCAATTCCACCAACGTGACGATCGTCTGTTCGTTACGCGTCAGGCGGCGCCACTGGGAATGGACGTATTGTGACAGTTTGCTTGGAAGCAAGCCAACTAAATCGTCGGTTCCCAGTTGCTTGGGGTTGACGTTTTGAATCAGATAGGATGCCAATTCATCGTTTGACATACGCGGACAAACGTCGACGAAGATATCCGTCTCCGGCGTGTGTCCCAATACGCGTCTTCTGGCGTAAAAGGAAGACAATTCAAACACGGCGATGCCCGACAACGCCTTCTCGATGAATTGGAGTTCACCGTCGGTTTCATATTCGACGACGCCGTCGATGACGATTTTAAGATTGGCCTTGACGCGCATGCCATTAAGCATGGCGATGTTTTCGTTGACGCCTAATGATGATAATGACGGGAATAGCGGCGTTACCTTAAAGGGTCGCTGGCCATCAATCGTCGGGAAACTGTCATCCGGCAACTTGGGACTAAGACCGGCTTTTGAGCCAATGGCGATGATGCAGTAATCGAACGGTTGTCCGTTAACGATAAAACGTCCGTTATCCATCTTTATGTCGGTTATCAGGGTATCTAGCATCGTGATGACGCCGCGCGCTTGATTGTCGTTATGCATTAAAGTCACGTATGAAGCGGCTGTCTCGCTGAGCGGATAGACGCGGCCGTGGTCGTCGCTAAAGGTTTCAAGCCGAAACTCGTGGCACCTTTGGATGAACTTGCCACAATCGTAATTAAGAATGGGAGCAACGAAATCGGGGTTGTTATACGCCGAAGGCGCGACTCCGAGATTCGATAGATTCCCTTTGCTGTTTCCGCTCATGAGGATTTTCTTGCCGACTTGCGAAAAGCGTTCGAAAATGACGACTTCCATTGTCGGTAGACGCCGTTTTAATGTGTTGGCGCACCATAGTCCGCACGCCCCGCCACCAATGATCGCTACACGTTTCATTTCATTTCCTCATAAAAACGAGAACAAAAGGATTTCCGGGAAGAAAATCATCAAGAATCCGATGACGATCATGATCAGTCCGCCGACAAGGTGGGCATAGCGTCCGATCTTGGTGGCCAACGGGCTGACCTTCAAAGTGAAGACGGCGATGCCGAAAACCACCAAATCATCAATCAGAAAGAACAAAATGTAAAGTAGAACATAACCGATCGAACCGACTCCAGTAATGCCGTTGAGGGCCAGCACTTGCGTGAAAACAAGGGGTAGTCCCGTCGAGCACGCCAACTCGACGGCATTGACGATGATCGCCAAACCGACGACGCCGACAAGCGCTAGCGGAAGCGAAGTCGCATTGGCGATTTGCCGCGCTTTCGCCGCCATCTTCTGCTTCATGGTGACGTTGGTTACTTCGCAGCCTTCTTCTTGCTTCACTTTGGCCTTGACGAATGAGTAAATATTATATCCGCCGGCAATAAGCGCCAACGAGCCGATCACGATCTGGAAAGCCGTTTTGGCGACGAGTAGGGCGACGGTGTTCAGCCATGCCATCATAATCAAGAAATAAAAGATACCGGACGTCAATAAAAACAACCCACCGATGAGCCAGATGCGTTTCTTGTCTTTGGAACCTAACACGAGACTGATAAGGAAGATCAGCACCCACATGGCGCACGGATTGATGCCGTCAATGAAGCCGAGCAGCACGGCCACGATGCCTAGCGATACATTGCGGACATCGACGAGTCCGATAATCGGCAAGTCATATTCATAATCGCGGGTCCGGTCGAAATCGGTTTCCAATATCGGTTCGTCACTAAGATATTTCGCCATGATGTCGACATAATCGTTAGCAATATAGCGGTCGATCGTCTTGTCGAGCGAGCGGCGGACGGCGCTGTTGAAGCCGACATAGTATAAACCGCCGACGACGGTAAAAGGGGTGGCGACAGTCGTTTCTTCGAATATGGCGGCCACGTCGGTCAGAATGGCGCGGTTTTCGGTCAAACTGAAATCGTATTCGATGACGGATAAGGTCGTGACTTGCTCTATCTTGTTGTTTAAGAACGTGCGTTCTTCGGCGCATTGCCCACATCCCGGGGTATAAAAGAAGTAAACGGTGACCGGATTGTCGCCAGCCGCGGCGACCGATACGGGCGAGGAGGAAGAAAAGATGACCGTCGCGGCCATCATGATGCTGGTTATGGCTAAGGCTAAATGGCTTTTCTTCATATCGTGCTGAGTTTTTCCTCAACATTCTGTGCCGAAAGTTCGCCGATGAGACGGACGACTTCCCGCTCCCCAGTATAGATGATGGCGACCGGAAGCGTCTTGGCGACACTCAGTTTTTTAACCAAGGAGGGATTATCGTCAAAATCGACTTCTTCGAATGAAAATTCTAGATGTTTTTGAACATAAGCCTGATAGCGCGGCCGCATGATCAGGCAACTCGGACACCATACGGCGGTAATCAACATGATCTTTTTCATTTGCAGTATCCGCGGAGCACCTCGATCAGGCGGTCAATCTCCTCAATTGTGGTGAGGTATGAAAAGCTGAGGCGGACGCTTGATGTCGCCAACGCTTGATCTGATGTCAGCGACAAAATGGCCGAGGATAAATCGGCATCGCTTTCACAGGCGGTATGGTTGGAAATGTAGATACCTCGTTGGCTTAGATAAGTCACCGTCGCCCGAGAGGAACATCCTGGTAAACTGAAGTTAAATACGAACGGTGAATCGGTGGCCTCGCTGTTGAAGACGATGTTCGGAAGCGGCGACAAATGTTCCCGGGCGTACTCGTTGATGCCGACGACATAGTCGTAATTGGTTATTTGTCCCTGCATTGCCAATTTAAGCGCCCGTTCCATCGACACGATCAGTTCGGTCGCCGGGGTGCCGCGTCGATAGGCCGTCGTCGAATGGCCACCGCGGATGATCGGCGTAAAATCGCGCTTTTTCTTTTTTATGAGAAGTCCGATGCCCTTGACGCCATAAAACTTGTGGGCCGTCATACTGATCAAATCGATTCCGTCGAGCTCGATCGGCTCTTTACCGATCGATTGCGTGACATCGCTATGGAAATACACCGACGGATAACCTTTGATTATATCGACGATTGCCTGTATCGGCTGCCGGTTGCCGATTTCGGAATTGACCGAACATACGGATACCAGAATGGTGTCTTTACATAGGAGCGAACGCAGATGGTTCAAATCGACATGGCCGTGCTTGTCGGTGGTTAGGATGTCCACCCGAAAGCCGTTACGGGCATAGTAGTTGGCGTTGGCCGTAATCGACGAATGCTCGAACGCCGTCGTGATGATGTGCTTGCCTTTGTTTTCCGGGATGTTAAGCACGCCTTGCCAGGCCAGATTGTTGGCCTCGGTGGCTCCGCTTGTGGGAATCAGTTCGTAAGAAGACGGCAAATGCAAATGATGGCGCATCTTGGTGAGCGCCTTGTCGATGGCTTTGGCTGCCATAAGACCGAGCTCGTGGCCGGAATTAGGATTGCCGATATATTTCTGGGCGGCTTTTTTAAAAGCGCTAAGGACGGAAGGGTGAGCGGGTGTCGTCGCCGCGTAATCTAAATAAATCATATGTCTATTCTATATCAACGATGATGTTAAAAAAAGGCTGCTCTAGCAGCAGCCTAATGATATTTTGTCTTCGCCTTCTTATAATCGGCTGACGATGATGTCCCATAACGAAGGCGTTTGTTCGAGCACGGGGGCGATGATAAGGGCGATGATGCTCATCAGTTTGATCAAAATGTCCATTGCCGGACCGGCCGTGTCCTTAAGGGGGTCGCCGACGGTGTCCCCTGTAATCGAAGCCTTATGGACTTCGCTGCCTTTACCGCCGTATTCGCCTTCTTCGATGAATTTTTTGGCGTTGTCCCACGCCCCGCCGGAATTAGCCATGAACACCGCCAGCATAATCGCGCTGACGAGTCCGCCGATCAATAATCCGCCCAAGCCTTCCGAACCGAGGATAAGACCGGCGGCAATCGGTGATATGACGGCCAAGACGCCGGGCATGATCATTTCTTTTAACGAAGCCTTGGTGGAAATATCGATGCAGCGGTCGTAATCAGGAGTCGATTTTCCTTCAAGAATCAATGGATCGGCGGCGAATTGACGCCGGATCTCGACGACCATCTTATTGGCGGCGCGTCCGACCGAGCCGATCACCATGGCCGAAAACAAATAGGGCAGCATGCCCCCGATGAGCACGCCGACGATGACGCGCGGTTCCATGAGCGAGAATTTTTCCGGCGTCAGCCCGGTGGCCTGGCCAAACGAAATGACTAAAGCCAACGAAGTCAATGTCGCGCTGCCGATGCAAAAACCTTTGCCGATGGCCGCGGTCGTATTGCCGACGCTGTCGAGTTTATCGGTGATTTTACGGACATGCGGGTCAAGATTGGCCATCTGGGCAATCCCGCCGGCGTTGTCGCTGATGGGGCCATAGCCGTCGACGCTGACGGTGATGCCGGCCGTCGATAACATGCCGACGGCACCTAGGGCTATACCGTAATTGCCTAAACCGTTGGCGCCACCCATGGCGAAATATGAAACGATGATGCCGATAGCCAGGAAGATGACGGTCAACGCCGTCGATTTCATCCCGATGCCAAGGCCAGCGATGATGTTAGTCGCGTGACCTGTCTGAGATTCATGGGCGATTTCCTTGACGTGACGGTAATCCGACGAAGTATAGAATTCGGCTATCCAGCCGACCCCGATGCCGCACGCCAAACCGGCGGTGATGGGTATGAAGGCCCGCCAGTCATTTAAATAGAAAAGACTGAGAAACACCGATGAAACGAAGACAATGATGGCGGCGATATAAGTGGAAATCGTCAGGGTCTTTTGGGGATTTTTCCATTCGCGTGCCCGGATGATGATAGCGGCGATAAGCGCCCCCAAGACGCCGGTTCCGGCAATCAGTAACGGGAACACGACAAACGATACGTTTTGAAGCAAAGCACCGTCTTGGGCAATATAGATGCTCCCCAGGGTTAAGGCCGATATGATCGATCCGACGTAGGATTCGGTCAAGTCGGAGCCCATTCCGGCGATGTCCCCGACGTTGTCGCCGACGTTATCGGCGATCGTGGCCGGATTGCGCGGATCGTCTTCGGGTATGTTCGTCTCCACTTTCCCGACGATGTCGGCCCCGACGTCGGCCGCTTTGGTGTAAATGCCACCGCCGACGCGACCAAAGAGGGCGATCATCGAGCAGCCGAGCCCGTAACCGGTCACGACGTGGGCGGAGGCCTGCAGACTATGAAGCGGGGCTTCGCCCAGCCAAATGAAGACGTTATAGAAAAGGAATAAGAGACCTGTCAAGCCTAGTAAGCCGAGTCCGGCCACCGACAAACCAAGCGTCGCTCCGCCCGAAAAGGCCATCTTCAGCGCCCCGCTCATGCCTTTGTCGATCGCGGCATCGGTCGTCCTGGCGTTCGCTTTGGTGGCCGCCATCATCCCGATGAGTCCGGCCAGACCGGAGAATAGCGAACCGACAAGAAAGCAAATCGCCGATTCCCACCCGACGCCTTCGGCGCCATGGAAAATCGGAATGAAGCCGAGCCCAAGCAGCATCAAGGCCATGATGGCGATGAACGGGATGATTACCATGAATTCGCGTTTCAAAAACGTGATCGCGCCCCGCCGGATATGCATTGAAATGTCGTCGACGTCTTTATGGTTGACTTTAAGACGCGTAATCTTGCGGAAAACGATGAAAACATAGCCAAGAGTAGTGACGCAAGATGCCAAAATCAAAGCAAGAAAAACAATGTCAATATTGCTCATGGGTCGGTCCTTTCCTAAATCTACTGCCATCATTATAGCCAGCGGCGCGGCCAACTATCAATAGCGTTTATGACGTCATAGAAAATATAAATGGGACCCGATGAATTTTGTTTCGGTTTTTTCGCCACATCGCATAAGGCTTACTATAATGTAGTCATATGATTAATTTAGTTACAAAACGTCTTCTTATCCGTAACGCCAGAACCCACGATACGTCGTATCTATATTGGATCCGCGAGAGCCTATTCGTGCAACGCTTTAATGCAATGCGACCCTTGTCGTATGATGAGTATGCCAAGGAAATCGACGGAAGTCTGACCGACGACCAGCAACTGGTCATCGAACAAAAAGACCGCATGCGACCGATCGGCGTCATTCATTGGGGACCGGACCATCTTCGCTACGCGTCCAATTCAATCGTCATTTCCTATTGGATCGGACAGGAATACGCCCGCCAAGGGTACATGAGCGAAGCCTTGAAGACGGTCATCGATTACCTATTCTCGCGACCGGACGTCGACGTCATCGTCGCCCGCGTCTTCAGTGAAAATGTTCCCTCGCTCCGTCTTGTCGAAAAACTCGGCTTCATTCGGGAAGGAATGCTGCGTCACGCCGTCAAAGGCTATGGCGGTAAGATTTTCGATGACACGCTGTTTTCAATTTTGAAATCTGACTGGAAAACCGGTAAATAACCTATCGGACATAACCGGCGTCGTCACGGCACCGGTAAAAATATATTGAGGCGATCGAACCATAAGGTGCATACCGTTTTTTCAACATGGCCATGCGTTTTTTGCTTACCGTTTTGTAACCTTTGGCTTTCATAATGCCGGCTTTTAAGGCGACGTCGCCGTCAGAAAAGATGTTTTCTTGCCCAAGGAAAATAAGGCGATCGTTTCCGCGGTCCATGGTCCGATTCCCTTTAAACCGGACAGAAAAACAATCACCTCGGCATCACTCATATTCACTAAGGACCCCAGTTTCAGCGTGCCCATATGTGTCCTACGCGCCAAGTCGAGGATGCTTTGGGCTTTTACGGTCGATAGGCCGCAGGCCCGTAACATGGAAACGTCCATGTCCTTAAGTTTCGCGCAATCGAAGTCGGGAGCGCCCACCGCCTCTTGCACGCGTCTCGAAATCGTATTCGCGGCTTGATATGAGAGCATTTGGCCAATGATGGTATCGATCAGATCTTTATAAATATCTTTGGAATCCGGAAACGACAAATCGCCGTACCGGGCGATCAGCGATTTCAAATCGGCATCGATGGCCGCTAGATGATCCAGCTCATGTTTTTCTATCTGCATCGCATATCCTCAAGAATTACAATCATGTATGTTATTTGGTATTCCCTCAAATTCATATTTTGGTTTCCTTATCGAAGCGGGCGATGAATTCAGACATGTACAACGTCCGTTCATGAGCAATGCGTTTTGCCTCGGCGGTATTCATCAGCCCTTCGAGCTTGAATAGTTTGTCATCGAAATGGTAACGAGTTCCATCCTGGTTCTCAGAAACGGTGCTCAGCGGGCGCCCTTTGGCGCCGCCATAGGCAAACGCCCGGGCAATTCCGATTGCTCCAATCGCGTCGAGGCGGTCGGCGTCTTGGGCGATTTGGCCTTCGATCGTCGTTTCGACAAGTCCGTTTTTGGTCGCCGTATACGACATTCTTTCAATGATATCGATGATTTTGGCACGCATGTCATCGGCAATATCGTGCGCCGCAAGAAACGATTTAGCGCTTATATGCTGCCCTTGATGGACAAGTTTGCGGTCATCGACGTCATGTAGCCAACAGACGAGTTCCAACAAAAACTTATCGACAGCCTGATCGATTTTCTTGGCTAGATGACGCGCCATTTTGACGACTCGTTCGACGTGGGAATCGTCATGGCCAGAATAATCTTGTCCTTGCTGCTTTTGGACCAGTTTCTTGGCTTCTAAGATTATTGATTGTTGTCTGGCTGTCATGTGCGATTCCTCGTAAACATTATTACTAAACGTAAAATAACCGTGACTGGCGACCTCGCGTGGTATTTGTTATTGACTAATTGGCGATGTTTATTAGATAAACAGCGTCACGCCGGCTTTGTCGCTTTCGGCGAGGTAGGTGGCCACGCCGGCGTAATCGATGCCGTCGATCAGTTCTTCTTTATGGATGCCCATGACGTCCATGCTCATGGTGCAGGCGATGAAATGGACGCCGGCTTCTTTGGCTTCAATCATCAATTGCTCAAGCGAGTGGACCCTTTTCTTCTTCATGACCGATTTCATCATAGCGGCCCCGGCGCCGCCGAAGTTCATCTTGGAAATGCCCATTTTCTTGGCACCACGGGGCATCATCATGCCGAACATCGCCTCGATGAAGCTCTTTTTGACTTTGACGTGTTCTGTTTTACGTAATAGGTTGAGACCCCAGAACGTACAAAAAATGGTGACGTTTTTGCCCATGGCCGCCGAGCCTTGCCCGATGATCATCGCGGCCATGGCTTTGTCCATGTCGCCGCTGAACAAAACGATCGTCGTGTTCTGATTCGTCGTTTGTTGGTTCAATGTTTCCTTGGATGCACCGCCTTTTTGAACGACGGCGCGATAGATGCCCTTATCGTTTTCGTTTTTGAGCAAAGTGTTTCCGGTCGCCAAACACCATTTTTCGACATCGCGGAAAAAGCCGCTGTCGGTCGCTTCGATTTGGACGCATTCGCCGTCTTGCATCGATTCGACGGCTTTAAATGTCTGCATGATCGGACCCGGGCATTGGAGACCGCAGGCATCAAGTTTTATTTTTATTGTCGGCAATGTTGTAGGGCTCACATTATTTCCTCCGGACTGTATAGATTGTGATGTCAATGTATGCGTTTGTCGGTTTTCATGTTGTTCTTTTATCGCTTTGTATAAACGGAACCCGCCAGTTAGGTTATAAAGTTGGGTATAACCTTGATGGCGCAATACTTGTATCGCAAGGTATGCCGTATGGCCGATGTTGCAGTAAACGTAAATCGGCGTTTCCAAATCTTTCGGCAGTTCAATGAGTCGGTTACGCATTTCCATCAATGGCATATTGATAGCCCTATCGATATGACCGATGCCGAATTCGAGCGGCGTCCGTACGTCGAGTATGTAACCTCCGCTTGCGGAGATTGCGTCGATTTTATCGTATGTTATGGTTTGATAATGGCCATCGAGCAAATTGCTTGCCGCATAGCCGGCGATGTTGACCGGATCTTTGGCCGAACCAAACGGGGGGGCATAGCATAATTCGAGATCGGGCAAGTCGCGGACGGTCAATGATCCTTTGATCGCGGTTGCCAATACGTCGATGCGCTTATCGGTCCCGACACCGCCGAATGCTTGGGCGCCGAAGATCTTGCCGTCCCGCGGAGAGAATATCAGTTTGATGATGATGTCGGTCGCCCCCGGATAGTAGCCGGCATGGTTGCCGCGGGAAACCATCACCGTTTGGAATGGAACTTTCTTGCGAGTCAGGATCTTTTCGTTATTTCCCGTGGAAGCGGCGACATAGTCGAATATCTTGACGACCGAAGAGCCAAGCGAGCCTTCAAAACTTATCGCTTGACCGTTGATGTGGTCGGCGACGAGCCGTCCTTGTCGATTGGCACCCCAAGCCAGGGCTATTGCCGTCTTGCTGCCGTCGATGAAATCGTAGACTTCAACGGCGTCGCCAATGGCATAAATATCCGTTAATAAGTCTCCTGTCGCCCCATCGAACGTCTGCAATGTCTTGTTGGTGATGATATGGCCGCGCGGACCGGTTTTGATCCCTGCCTGCAGTGCTAAGGCGTTTTCGGGCACGACGCCGATTGCAAGGATAACCACATCGGTCTTGATAACCTTGCCGCTTCGCAAAACAATCGTTCTGCCACCATCTTGGAACTCGGAAACGAGATCTTCAAGGATAAAGTCGATGCCATGATTCGCCATTTCGTTTTGGGCCAGTTTGGCCATGTCAAAATCCAGCGGGGCTAAGATTTGGTTGGCCAAGTCGACGATCGTGCAGGCGATGCCGCGCTCGGACAGGTTTTCCGCCATTTCGACGCCGATGAAGCCGCCGCCGATTATCAGTGCTTGCGCCGGTTTGTTAACTTCGATGAAATCATGGATTTTATCCGTGTCGGGAATGTTCCGTAACGTAAATACGTTAGTGGCTTCCGCTAATCCTTTGGTCGCCGGTTTGATCGGATTGGCTCCCGGAGATAGTATCAATTTATCGAAACTTTCTTCATAAATTCGTCCGGTCTTGACTTCTTTGACCGTGACTTTTTTCGCAATCTTGTCGATCGCGACGACTTCCGATAAATGTCTGATGTCGAGATGAAATTTGCCAGAAAGATCCTCAATGGTCTCCACGATAAGTCGGCTGCGGTCAGTGATGACTCCACCGAGGTAATACGGCAACCCGCAGTTGGCGAAAGAAATGAATTCGTCTCGCTCGAACATGATGATTTTATCTTCTTCGCTTAGCCGTCTTAAGCGCGTGGCCGCGGTCGCTCCGCCGGCGACGCCGCCGACAATCACTATTTTTTTCATAACGTGCCTTCTTTACGAATTATTATATAATAACCCATCGAAACCAATTAGAAATAATGGTGATTATCAAAGACATGATTCACTTTTTCGAGAAGAACTTAACGCTTATGTGGAAAAAAGATTCTTGACGAAAGGCAAAAGGCGAATAATAACACAAAAATACTGGCAATCCTCAAAAGTACGGCGACAAATGGTGATTTTCCGTCTCGCGTATATCTTGCAGCGGCATACATGGTAAAATTTGTTCATGAAGTTACATCTTTCACCTGCTGACATTAAGCGTGTCGAACACCTGATTGACGTTAAAGACACCAATATCCAGGTTGCCGACATGTACTTATACTATTTGCTGGAAGAACCGCTCTATATCACGAATAAACTCAAGGGCTTAAAAGAAAAGCCAAAATCATCTACCGATGTTTTTTTTAGTCACTTGATGGAGTGTTTATCGGTAGATCTATCGGACCACCAAAATCAAATCCTTGCCCGCCGATATTTTAGCAGCGGCATCAAGCAGCTCGATCCGACCCCGTTCGTCAATAATCCTTTTTATCAATTGATACACCCAGTCGCCACTCATAAGGGCAATTGGTCGATTAAGTATCGAAAATACGAGCCTTACCAAGGCTTTGCCTACGATGACATCATCGTCAACGAAGATGATTACCGCGAAATAACGCCGATGGGTTTCTTTGATGTTCCTTATCCGTATTTATCCATTCATGAAAAAAGCAAGTTATGGATGAGCCTGATCCCTCACGAGATGATGACGATGCAAGCGCCGCTGGAGCAAATGAGCGGTTCCATCGTCGTGTTTGGACTTGGGCTTGGTTATTTCACCTTGATGGCGGCTTTAAAGAAGGAAGTCACACGCGTGACGGTGATCGAAAAAAGCAAAGCCGTCATTTCTCTATTCAAGTCGACGATACTTCCATCATGTCCCCATCAAGAAAAGATCACGATTGTCGAAGCCGATGCCTTTGAATACCTAGCGCACATGCCAACCCATTTTGATATGGCTTTTGTCGATATCTGGATTGGCGTCAATGACGGCTTATCTTCTTATATGATATTCAAATCCTTTGAGCACCATTATCGGACCACGCATTTTACTTATTGGCTTGAAAAGTCGCTTTTGGCGTATCTACGCAGGATGAACCTAATCTACATTCAGGAAATCCTTGAAGGATTTGACGATTCTCATTATACGAAGGATACAACAATAGAAGACGCGGTAATCAACGGAATTCATCAGTTATTAGAAGGGAAAACTTTCACCGATTACGAGCAAATTCATGAACTTCTGAGCGACAAATCATTACTTTCCCAATCAGTAATGCTTGGTGAATACTTAAACAAAAAAAATCTTTTCTAATGATGACAAATACGGAAGATTTTCAAGAACAATAAGATATTGCTTGCTGCATATTTATGATAAAAAAGCCTTGATAATTGTATCAAAGCCATATTGAATACCTGGCAGGAGTGGAGGGATTACTCACGAGCGATTACTTTCTTCTGTTTATATAAACAATTGTGTACTTTGTCTCTTTTATTAAGATTTGATAGGTACTGATCATCACAATACACTGTGTATCCCTATTGCCATTATTATTTGAAATACATTTCTGATACGCAGAAATATTCTTGCTGATTAAATTTTTCAATTATGTTTTTGCAATGAAAATGGAAAGAATTTTTATAAAAAATCATCATTAATTGTTACTAATTGTTTTGAACAAATGAATCAAACTCATTGCTTACTGCATCAATATTCATCTTTAGCAAGTCGTCAAATGGATATTTTTTCAATAAATAATCTATAAACTTTGCTCCCAAATAATAACCTGCATCACCAAAGCCGTCATATGTTACCCAGTCGCCAAAATATCTTTGGTTAGAAGGATTCATTGAGTTTAAATCAACATAATAGTCTTTCTTAATCTGAACAAAATGGTTATCCATCCACTCTATCCAACCATTCTTATCTTGATGAAAATACTTGTCATCGCCGCCAACCATTTGCTCAAAATGCATGGCAATTCCTTCTGTAAATAATTGCCATAGGTATTTTTTCTTATTAGAATTGAATTTTCTCTCTAGTGTACCATATTGCTTTTGATACATATGACCAAGTTCATGGAAAACTAGACCCTGCATTGAAATGATATCGAACCATCCAAGCTCCAATATTTTTTCAATTCCTAATAGAATATATGGTTTATCATCTAGCTCGAGTGCCCAACCTGCTCCATTACAAAGGCCAAGGTATAATACAATCGTTACATCAATGCTTTTTCCAAAGATCTTATTAATTTTGTCATCAAGATCCTTTGTCACAGTGCAAAATGCATTAATAGCATGTAATCTTGATTGTTCATCCTTCCAAACATTGTTGAGCAAGGGTAAAAAATCTCTATCAAGTGAATAACCACCATCTTCAATCATCTGTTTCATATCATTTATAAATAGGTCGGCATCATTAGGAAAATACTTACTAATATATGTTTTCCATTCATCCAAAGAAAATGCATCGTTATGAAAAACATTGATTATATCTTCTGCTGCATTCACGACATTTATCATGGATGTATTTTTAAAAAAACGTTTATATTACATCAAATTTCCAATAGCAATCGTATCGGTTAACCTATTTTTAAATGTTGGTTTATAGGTTAACCCTTCTTTTCGATAGATATTTGAATCTATTTATAATGAATGATGTAATTTTCTCCTTATCCTTTTTTATTGGAATCTCGCCAAATATTACCTCAATGATCTCTTTTGTCAATAAAGGAAATTCAATTTCAATATACAGCTTTTTTGCCTCAAAATTTCTTTCTACGAACTTGATAAAAGAATTAATAAATTGCTCTTTTTCAGGTAACTGATTTAACGTTTTATTGTACGCAAGAAGGGCTAAATTATTATCGAAGTTTGGAGATAACGAAATAATTTTACCTGATCTTCTGTCGCGCATGATTCCATAATTTTGATTGTGTCTATCAAGATTATAGACAATCGTATCAAACCATAAGAGTAGGATATATTGTTTAGCTATCTCTTTATCAATTTCAAATAGTAATTGAAATATAAAATCGTAATTTTCATTATCGGCCGCAAGAGCAAACATTGGTTCAAAATTATATTTATCGGCAAAGTTCAATGAACGAATATATTCTCCATCCAGTTCATACTCGGCGACAGGTAAGTTAAGACTTTTGGCTAATTTATACACAAAATATTCAGAAAAGATTTCATCTTCCTTCCCCGCTTTATACAACCACCACTCACCATCGATTTTTCTCCAACACTTTTCAAAACTGCCAATATTGGTGAATTCCGGCGAAGGTGATCCTAATCCTTTTAATTGCATGATTTTTCCTTTTAAGGCAATGTCGGCGAAAAAATCACTATCAAACCGAATGTCATTATATTTTTTTGATGAGCCTAAGGCCTTAAACCAATAATGATCTTGGATTGTCGCACCATGGGCGTATAAAGCAATATATTCTTCTTTCTTCTCATCGATTCCTAATTGTTTCAAAAGAATTCTTGCATTTGGTCGCGATAAATCTAAAATTCGACTGGAAAGATAGGAAGCAATATCTCTTGTCCGTTTGATATACAAAGGGGCAGTATTCTCGTCGATATAGACTAAAGAACCATTCTTAAACTTTGCACATATATTATCTTCATTCATGAGATATCCAGTTAATGATTTAGAATTTCCACTTAAAGAGAAAACATGGTTATTCTTAAACTTTTTTAATACCCGCTCTAGTTCTTTTCTTTTTTCGATTTGCTCTTTAATCCGAGAAAGGTCAGTGCGCCTAATATATTCCGAGACAATTTTCCCACCCTCAAGATATTGTAAATAATAGTACTCTTTCCCTTTGATTACCTTTTTTGAAATATATCCTTTGGGAAGCAAATTAAGTTGCTCAATGATACTTTTGATATCCATAAAAAAAGTATAATAGAAGTTAACCTATATTTCAATATATGTTTATAGGTTAACTCTTTTATGTAAATAAGGGAAATTTGGGTTAATGATAGATTCATAAGCATAATGACATTTGCCGTTTCAATCTAATTCAATAACTGCCTAAAATCAGTAAATCGTAAGTAGACTCAATTAATTGGTTCTAAATAATCGTAAAAAGTATTTATGCGCGAGCATCAATAACCATATATTTCGTTTGGATCGATTTGATAAGGGTTATTTTATAAGAAATGCCCGTCAATTTTCACTGCATTTGGAGAGGTATCAAGGGTACATAGTGCAAACGTGAATAATTCAAAAACACTTATGCAAATGTTGTTGAACTAAACCTTAACCATGATTTATTTTCTTTATGCTTTAGGAGTACTATTTAATTCTTGAATGATATCTAATAGCTCTTTTTTTAGTGACTCTTTGGCCATTATCGGAATATCTTGTTTATCTAGTTCATTCAGCATTTCAAAAGGATCGGTCGTACCTTCAAGCATATTTTTACGCATATTAGGTCCGATGGTTAGTTGAACATTATTAATATCAATGGGTCCCATTATCCTTCTCATTTCGTTTGGAGTGAATCCGTTATTATATGGTGTTCTAAGATTATTTACATATCTTTGAGAAATATCTAGAAATTTCTTAAGTGATTTTTCATTAGTAAATTCAATATTAAATAGTTCAAAAATTGAAAATACTTCTGTAAATGATTCGTATTTAAACATTTCTATAAGCATATGGGTAATGGAACTAACTTCATTTTCATCCACACTAACGTTTGCTTCTATGAACCTGCTTATGTTTGAGAAAGCCTCAACATCATTTTCGTCATAATACATGTGATTTGCATATTTCAAAAAATCATCAAATGATGCTGGATAGTAATGTGGCTTTCCTTGTTTGGCATTTACTATTTTATCAAAAATTGGATTTTCTAAATTTGAGTCAGCTACCATATATTGTTTTGTTTTTCCCTTTGCTACATAGTAGCCATTTGTTAATTTGCCAACTCTCGCTTCAAGATCTTTATAAACTTCCTCCTTCGTAAATTTAATATTATAATGACTAAGCAATTCAAAAATATCTTTGCTCCAAATACAACCATATAAACGCGTTGATGCTAAATATATTTTTCTAAAATCACTTGGTTTCATAATTCATCTATTGATATTATATGCAAGATACTTACTTTTATATAGATATCAACACAATTACTTACCTTTCATTGAGTGCATCTTATTATTCTATATACTAAGCAAACTTTTTTGAAAAATTGGCTTTTAATGTTCTAAATTTTTTAACGAAAAAAACGAAAAATCATAAAATGGATTTAAATCTTATTTAATCGATTTGCCTAATTGCATATCTTAGTACAAGATTTTTCAATTAATTAAAAAGCAAAGGTAATATTTAAAGATATGGCAAAGGTTGTGTTAAATGATACAAATTTTATCGTAATCGTTCAAACGTGCAACCCTCTGTGAGTAATCGTTCAAACAGTTGTGTATTTTTTGGTGATTTTTCCGTCACTGTGAATACGTAACTAGCAAGTGCCTTAGCTTTTACCAGTACGTACAGTTGGCTTTTCTTTTCCATGAATTATTCCTTAAAAATGCCCTTTGCTATCACAAAGTGATAACGCTCCGTCCATTTTGATTGCGTGGCTGATTTTGATTTCCTCAAACGGAAATCCACAAAGCGGGGACCACGCCGTTGTGCGTGATGTCGACATAGTAGTAGTCCACATAGCCATTGACATGCACGTACCGCGCGAGGCTGGCGCCGTAGAGGTTGAAGTAGTTCGGCGACCGCAGCCACCATCCACTATTGCCATTTGGTGTAAAGGTCCAAACTCCTTGCGACTGAGCGTAGTCGCTTGGTTGTCGTTGCCTTGCTGTGTCTGTGTCTAGTCCATATGTAGCACTAGTGGCTTCTTGATGGCTTAATAAGAATACCTTATCGTTTGTGTTATCACATGCGTAATCATTTGTATCATATCCGGTTGAGGCGACACTATTATCGACATCGGTCGTTTGAATTCTATCTTGTTCTAAAGTGGTAAATGCTGTGTTATAGAAATTATCATTTAACCAAGAACGAGTATTTGAATGCATATAATTGTTAGCATGCACTGTTGCTCCACCAATTGTTCTGCTTGATAACGACGAATGATAGTAATCCTGAGAATCAAGGACGAGATTCGCCATTAGGAAGGCTTTACCGCTTACTACATCAAGAACTCTCCAGGTAATCGGCTCATATTTAAACCAATAGACGATGCTTATAAAATAGTCATTGTCATCTTGAAAGGAATTTCCCGTTGTTGATGACGTATTGGTCAGATATGGACGATAACTTGTAAAATATACTCCTCGATATTGGTTATCGTCATTCGTTAAATCGATATACCACATAAAGGAAGTAGCATTAGAGTTGCTAATGTAGTAACCGTAACTTGTCCAAGCTTGACTGTTTGATGAAGTGGGTAATGTACCTGCCGATGTATTTAAAGATGAAATTAATTCTTCATCAGTTACTTCGCTTTGCGGATACATACCAAAATATGTCGTGCTGCCCTTTAATTCTCTCGGAGCGCAACTATAACAAATTTCTAATGAGGTCAAAAGAAGATCAACTTCGCCTGTGTTTTTGATTGAATAATAATAAGGATTATTAGTAAAGTCTGCTGTAACATTAGATGTTAAAACTTGTTGGTTGGTGGTTGGTGAATCGCGCCAACCTGTCGTCAATTCCGCGGTGCCTCCAGTGAAAATCGCCTTAATCCATTTTATGGATGTAATCCGCGTATCCCCAGCATTATCAAGTCGTCCATTTTGTTGTAAAGAAACATGATGACCGTTGACCAGTTTTGCTAATGTATAATCAAAATCTACATATCGCGCCGTGCTCGTTCCAGTTCCAAAAGATTCGGCGCTTAGACCACTTGGGGTATTAGAAGCATCAAGTGTGATCGTATAAGTAGGTTCGTCTCCTTCAACCCGATCAAAAGATAAAAAGGTCTGTCCTCCTAAAATGAATATCGAAGCGGCTAGCATTAGAAAGACTAAATTAAACAATAAAAAACGTTTTGTACCATTTGTCACGATTTTAATATTTGAAGGCAAATGCCTATTTTTCATAATTTAATACTCCTTTTGTAAACTCATTAATGCGTTGTTATTTAGAGAATACTTAGTAATAAGAGTAAAGTAAATATTTAAGTTCTATTAAAAAGTCGACTGCTTAAAATCAATCGCTAAAACAGCCATAAAAGTCTCTTGAGGAATTTCGATGGAGCCAACCATCTTCATTCTTTTTTTATCATGACCAAAATGAAAAATTAATATTGATTCATAAAAACGAATGTGATTTCTTGTAGTTCTATTTGAATTGCTTTAGAATTTTGCATTTTTCAAAAAAAGCCCTGAAATTTCAAGGTTGTACTTTTTATCCTTTTCACTTTCTTATTCGGGATTGTATAGTTTTTGATCAAGCAATTGTGAGGATAATATTTCAATTTTTCGACATGAATAATTTTATCGGTTTCAAGCTTTTCTCTCCCTGACATTAGACTGATTTTTCCTTAAATAACCTAATTGTCGATTCGATTTGTGAGCGATTACAAAGTCATCGATGTTGCCATACTCGGTTTAAAGAAATAACTGTGGCTCATCGTTCAGTTTTTCAGCACTTCTTCTTTAGCAATCGAAAGTGCTAATAGTGTGCCTCTTGATTGAACTTGCCAGTATTAATGGATTTTTACAAAAGGTAACTGACATCGAGAACAAAGTAGAGGTGTATGGAAATGTTTAGAGTCTTCAAATCAGGAGACATATTTAATAATCTCGACAAATCGATTCGTCTTCTAAGCACAAATATTAATGCGTTGTTTGATATCTGAGCGATTGACCAAGTTAAAAAATCTATTCAGCAATCTGTGTTGATGGTATAACTGAGTAACCCTTAATCAATTTGACAAGTTTGGTTACTAAATATCGAAAAGTCTTAGAGCCGTTTATTAAAAAAAATCCTAATGTTTTTAATTATAGACCTTTTGAACTCGCTTTTAATGTTGATAGATGGTAGATTCGCTATCCCAGTTATAGCATTTAAAACCAAGTTTGTATTGCCAACGCTAGTTAATTTGTGTTTCATTCAAGGCTCGCGCGCTAGTTGACTTAGATTAAGTGCACCTTGCGATAATTAATAAACGATGTTATTCGGGTCGTTTTTGCGGTTAAATACCGGTATTTATCGAATGATTTAAGACTATTATGGTGCACCCTCTGGTAGTTATAGCATACATGCAACCCCTGCTTTGTAATCGTTCAATCGTGCAACCCCACCCCTATATCGTTCAGCTAATAGTTTATAAACATTACTGTTCTTCTCTGTTTTTCCACTCCCAAATTTGTTAATCATCTATCAAAATCGATGAAAATCACGAAAAAAGACATTAATTCTTCATTTTAAGCACAAAAAAAGCCTTGATATTTGTATCAAAGCTTAACTAGGCAGATGGCAGGAGTGGAGGGATTACTCACAATTAATTGCGCCGCTCTACTTTAATAAGCAAATGACTGTTTTGCCCATGTTATAAGATGTTTATTGGCACTTATGCTCACAATGCACTGCATCTTTCTTATGTCGTAATCGTTAAAATCACATGTTTGATACGCACAAGAATTCTTATTTGTCAGATTTGTCCATTTTTGTTTTTTAGAATTTTTAAACGGATACTTTTTGATATCCACTCATTGTCTTTAATAACTGGTACTTTGTTTGTGAGTATCTGATTCAAACTCAATATTTACTCAATAATTATTCAATTCTTGATATTTATCGAATAGTTCTTTTTAAGATTTAGTCTACCTGCTTATATTAGTAACTCTCGAAGTTTTTCTTACAACGATGACGCTTTCCTTAAAGTACATTTGGATAGTAATTTCGATTATTGACCACCATATATTTTCATCAATAACAAAAACA
>Ga0172370_10002414_pt1 | contig 26998 bp, 19 predicted proteins | sample LakKiv5m_FD_114538 | JGI IMG/M metagenome (GOLD analysis project Ga0172370, IMG submission 114538) | Freshwater microbial communities from Kabuno Bay, South-Kivu, Congo - kab_022012_11.5m | ecosystem: Environmental > Aquatic > Freshwater > Lake | place: Democratic Republic of the Congo...
CTTCGATCACAAAATTGACAATCCCCTTCATGCTCGCTCAGCATAAGTTCGACAACAAGCTTGCGGGATTTACGGACACGCGGGCTATTCGTAAAAATAACCATTCCTTCACAAACAGGTGTCGAACACGACGATACGAGGTTGCGGCCTCCTTGCATTTCAACCACACACACGCGGCATGCCCCAATCGGATCTTTTCCTTCCAAATAACAAAGTGTTGGGATATGAATGCCGGCTTGTCGTGCTGCTTGCAAAACAGTCATGCCAGGGAGAACTTCTATTACTTTTCCATCGATCGTTACATTAACCATTAGGACTGTCCCCCTTTCTGCGAAGAACATTTTCCATAGTCACAACGCAAACACCGTCTGGCTTGCCGCCGAGCAATGCTTTCATTCCATGATTTCTCAACCTCGTCAAAATTATGTTTTCGCCGTGTCACATCCATCAGCCGCAAAGGCTCACGGGGATATGGCAAAGGATCTGCCTCGGGATCAAAATCTACCTTGAGTTCTTGGTCCTGACGCCAGAAGGCATGATTTTCTTTTGTAAAATAACAATCAATACCAACCGCGGCGCGTTCTCCTGAAGCAATAGCCATAACAACAGACGCCGGCCCATGGGCTGCGTCACCTCCGGCAAAAACACCTTCAAGCGATGTTGCTCCTGAAACAGGATCTGCACTAATGAATTTCTTCCCGGAGAGCTTGACATCCACCCCTTGAAGAATTTTCTTTGTATCCATGGTCTGCCCAATGGCGATAATCACCTGGTCTGCTTCAATGTCAAACATATCCTCTTGGCTGGCCGTGGGACGTCGACGCCCTGTCTGGTCAAATTCGCCAAGCTTCATGTGGATACACTTTAAGCCACAAACAGCTCCTTTTTCATTTTTTTTAATTTCAACGGGGTGTGTCAGCGGCATGATTTTAACACCTTCATTGACCGCTTCCTCGATCTCTTCGGCATAGGCAGGCATTTCATTTTGGCTACGGCGGTAAATAATGGTGACCTCTTTGGCGCCTAAACGCAACGCACTTCGTGATGCATCAATAGCCGCATTACCTCCGCCGACAACGATCACTTTTTTCCCAACAGGAACAGAACCCCGGATATTATAGGTCCGCAAGAAATCAAGCGCATCCACAACACCCTGAGCATCCTCACCGTCAACACCCATATGCGTACTTTCCGGAGCTCCGACGCCAATAAAAATAGCTTCATAGCCCTGGGCTTTGAGATCAGAAATCGTAAAATCACGCCCAAGCGCTTTCCCTGTTTCAATCTTAACGCCAAGTTTTTCAATCATACGGATTTCTTTGGCAAGGGTTTCACGCGGCAAGCGATAGGCCGGAATGGTTTGCACCAACATCCCGCCTGGACGCATTTCTTTTTCAAAAATCTTCGGTCGATATCCTAAACGCGCAAGAAAATACGCGCAGGACAATCCTGCAGGGCCCGCACCGATAATGGCAATCTTCTTTGCGGCATTTTTCTCATCAAGCCGCACTTCCGGCACCTGGACAACCACCTCCTGATCGACCATGAAACGCTTCACCCCGCGAATCGAAACCGATGTGTCCAAGGTTGCCCGGCGACATTTATCTTCACACGTATGAAAACAAACCCGTGCGCACACCGCGGCAAATGGATTGCGTTCCCGATGAAGCTTTAAGGCTTCCGCATATCGCTGTTCACCCGTTAACGCGACAAAACCAGGAACATCAACACCTGCAGGGCACGCACTTTGGCACGGAGCGCGAACTAACTCAGGGCATACACCGGCTTCGCAATGTTTATCGCGAATATGCTCTTCATACTCATGAGGAAAATGACGAAGCGTGGAACGCACTGGATTAGCTGATGTATATCCTAAGCCGCAAAGAGAAGTTTCTTTAATTCCCTCCCCAAGATCAACAAGCTGCTTAATGTCTTCCATCTTTCCTTCACCACGACAAATTCTTTCAAGAATTTCTAACATGCGCTTTGATCCAACACGGCACGGAACACATTTTCCACAAGATTCTTCTTGTACAAATTCAAGAAAAAATCGCGCCACATCCACAATGCACGAATCATCATCCATGACAATGAGCCCGCCCGAGCCCATAATGGCCCCCAGTTCAACGAGCGTATCATAATCGAGAGGGACATTAAGATGCTGTTTGGGGATGCATCCGCCCGACGGGCCGCCGATCTGGGCCGCCTTGAAGGATTTACCGTTTTTAATTCCTCCGCCGATATCATAAATAAGTTCGCCAAGCGTTGTTCCAATAGGAACTTCAACGAGCCCTGTATTATTCACTGCCCCGGCCAGCGCGAAAACTTTTGTCCCCTTGCTTTTTTCCGTTCCCATGGACGCAAACCAATCAGCTCCCTTGGTTAAAATAATAGGGACGTTGACATATGTTTCCACATTGTTAAGTAAACTCGGCTTGCCCCAAAGCCCTTTGATAGCAGGAAAAGGCGGACGCGGACGCGGTTCTCCGCGTTTACCCTCGAGCGAAGCCATGAGCGCGGTTTCTTCTCCACAAACAAAGGCCCCCGATCCCATACGAATCTCCAGATCAAACGTAAATCCTGTTCCAAGAATATTTTCGCCTAAAAGGCCAATGGCGCGCGCTTGATCAATCGCCTTATTTAATCGCGATACAGCCAAAGGATATTCTGCGCGGACATAAACAAACCCTTGTTTTGCGCCGATCGTAAAGGCAGCAATCATCATTCCTTCGATCACGCTATGAGGATCGCCTTCCAAAACGCTTCGGTTCATGAACGCCCCAGGGTCTCCTTCATCGGCGTTGCAAATCGCATATTTAATATCTCCGGAAGCTTTGCGCGTAAATTCCCATTTCATCCCTGTTAAAAAGCCAGCCCCGCCACGCCCTCGCAAGCCGGATTTTTTAACTACGTCAATGACGGCCTGCGGTGTCATGGATGTCAGCACTTTAGCCAAAGCCTGATAACCATCCACGCGAATATAATCAACAATATTTTGAGGATCGATCACGCCGCAATTGCGCAAGACAACCTTTGTTTGACGTTTTAAAAAATCAACGTCATTCATATCCGTTACGGTTTTATTTGTTTCAAGATTTCGATGTAAAAGACGATCGACCACTTGCCCTTTAACTAAATGTTTTTCAAAGATCTCTTTAACATCCTCCAGCGCGACATTCTCATAAAAAACTCGTCCCGGATTGATCACCACAACAGGTCCCTTGGCACAGGGCCCTAAGCATCCGGTCTCAATAATATTCACCGTGATTCCGGCCGCTTTTATTTTTTCTTCAAAGATCTTCTTAATTTGCAATGAACCACTCGCGATACATCCACCGCCAGTGCAAATCAAAAGTTCTTTATACTGGCTGCGCTGCGCCTTTTCGGCAACCGCTTTATCACGAAGACTATTAAGATCATTAACTGAAAAAATCTTGGCTATTGTCATTATACGGCCTCCTGTGTTTCATCGTCTGCATCGCGGTATTTGTTTAAGAGTTCTTTTATTTTCGATGGCTTGGCACGCTGATGGACATCGTCGTTGATCATAACGACCGGCGCTAACCCGCAAGCACCAAAACAACGCCCGACCTCTAGAGAAAAAAGCCGGTCAGGGGTGGTTTCCCCCACGTTAATGCCTAGTGCTTTTTGTGTTGCGGCCAAAACCTCTTTACCGCCACGCACATAACAAGCTGTTCCTAAACAAACTCGCACAAGATTTTTGCCGCGCGGATTTGTTGAAAAAAATGAATAAAAAGAGACAACGCCGGTCACTTGGCTATAGGAAATATTCAAACGACGACTAATATGCTGTAAGACTTTTTTCGGAAGGTAGCCAAAAAGATTTTGTGCGGTTTGCAAAACGGGAATAAGCGCTCCATTAATGGATCGGTAAGTATCAATGATGCTATCGAGGCGTGTGATCATCTCCTCTTCGGATATGTTGTCACAACAACAAGTCGCTGCCGTCTTGGGTTTTGATAATATTTTTTTCTGCTTCACGGCGCCTCCTTTGTGTTTGATCAAGTCCAAAAAAAATTATTTTCGATACTCAGGCCGCGGTTTGTAGGTTGTATGCAATAAGCGGTGAGATTTTTCCCCAAGCGGCATTCCTAAGAATTCTTCATAAAGCTTTTTGATATACGGATTATCATGGGAGCAACGCGTCTTTTGCTCCTTGTCGTCGGCGTAAAGGCCTTCGCAACGCTTGATGCGCACGTCATTATTGACCGGATAGGGCTGGCCACCGCCGCCGACGCATCCGCCGGGACAAGCCATGACTTCAATAAAATGATACGGCAAAGGCATATTTTTCTTGATCGCCTCTCGCACCTTATCAAGGACATAACTCACATTGCCCAGCCCATGCGCAACAGCAATTTTTACTTCAACGCCTTTAATCACGATAGTTGTTTCTTTGATGCCTTCAAGGCCTCGGACCTGCTGAAATTCAATTTTTGGGGCACTGCCTTCGGCAATGAGCGAATAGGCTGTTCGCAGTGCAGCCTCCATCACACCGCCTGTGGCACCGAAGATCGTTCCCGCGCCGGAATATTCCCCCAAGATGTGATCCGGCTCCTCTTCGGCAAGATTTGCAAAATCCAAGCCTGACTGTTTGATCATACGGATCAATTCGCGAGTCGTTAACACAACGTCCACGTCTTGAAAGCCTGAGGCAAACATTTCATCGGTTCGGGTGATTTCATATTTTTTCGCCGTGCATGGCATGACCGAAACGACCCGCATCTTTTGCGGATCAAGATGATTTTCATGCGCAAAATATGTTTTCGAAAGAAGGCCCGAGATTTCATGAGGCGACTTCACAGATGAAAAATAGACAATCATGTCTGTGTAAAATTTTTCCATATAATCAACCCATGACGGGCAACATGTTGTAATGAGAGGAAGAGGACCTTTAGAATGAAAAAGGCGGCTCACAAACTCCGCAGCCTCCTCCATGATGGTGACATCCGCGCCAAAATTCGTATCAAAGACCGCACGAAATCCTAATCGTCGTAAAACCGCATAAAGTTTCTTTGTTAAATTTGTTCCCGGAGGGTATCCAAAGCTTTCGCCAATGGCCACGCGAACTGCCGGCGCGATCTGCACAACAGGATACAGCGCAGAATCTTGCAAGATTTGCCATGCCTTCATTGCATCATCTTGTTCAAAGATAGCACCCGTCGGGCAATGGGCAGCACATTGACCACACTTGACACAAGGTGATTGATTTAATGTTATATCCCCAGCGGGAGAAATACGGGTCTTGATGCCCCGTTCTAAAAACGACAGGGCCCAAACATTTTGCATGTCTTGGCAGACTTCCACACAGCGACCGCATTTAATACATTTGGACGGTTCCAGCACAATCGCGCCGGTTGATTTATCAATTGGCAAATCCCGAACAGCCTTATCAAAGACCTCTTCGCGAATACCGAAATCCGCAACCAACGTTTGAAGTTCACAGTTTTGGTTACGCCCGCATTTCAAACAATCATTGGGATGAGCAGATAAAATTAATTCCAGGACCGTGCGTCTTGTTTCAACAAGCTCAGGATCATGAGTAATGATTTCCATGCCCTCTTCCAAGGGAGTCGAACAGGATCGAAGCAGCTTATTGATCCCCTTAACCTTAACAACACATAGGCCGCATGCGGCAGAGGCCGTTAAATCCGGATGGGCGCAAAGTGTCGGAATTTTAACCTGCGCTTTTCTGGCAGCAGCTAAAATGGTTGTCCCCTCCAAAGTTTCGACGGGAATACCATTGATTGTTGCTTTAATCATACAAACTCCTTTTATCGTGTGACTGCGCCGAATTTACAAACTTCAAAACATCGGCCGCACTGAATACATTTAGATGGATCAATCACGTAACCTTTTTGCTTGTCTCCGGAAATGGCCCCGACGGGGCAATTGCGAAAACACATGCCGCACCGCTTGCACTTCTCCTGGACGATGGAATATTTAAATAACCCTGTGCATTTATGCGCCGGACATTTTTTATCAACCACATGGGCGCGATACTCATCAATAAAAAAATTCATAGTCGATAGAACCGGATTGCAGGCGGTCTGCCCGAGGCCGCAGAGCGATGCTTTTTTCATCCCCAAGGCAATTCTTTTGAGCTTATCGAAATCACCAGCCTGTCCTTTTCCCTCGGAAATCTTTTTCAAAATGTTCAAAAGCTGATATCCGCCAATACGGCACGGCGCGCATTTCCCGCAAGATTCATCAACGCAAAATCCTAAATAAAATTTAGCAATGTCCACCATGCAATCCGCTTCATCCATAACGATCATCCCACCGGAGCCCATAATGGATCCCAAGAGCTGAAGACTTTCATATTCAACCGGCGTATCCAAGTGCGCCTCAGGGATAACGCCTCCCGATGGCCCTCCGGTTTGAACTGCTTTAAATTTTCGATTTGAAAGCATTCCTCCGCCAATATCAAAGACGATCTCGCGCAGCGTCGTTCCCATAGGAACTTCCACTAAGCCGGAATTGCGAACCTTTCCAGTTAAGGCAAAAACTTTTGTCCCCTTGGATTTTTCCGTGCCAATCGAGGCATACCACGCCCCGCCTTTTAACATAATGATCGGGACATTGGCTAAGGTCTCAACGTTATTGATCATCGTCGGTTTGTCCCAAAGCCCTTTAACCGATGGATAAGGAGGCCTCGGTCTGGGATATCCGCGCCGGCCTTCAATAGAGGCAATCAAAGCTGTTTCTTCGCCGCAAACAAACGCACCAGCCCCTAAACGGATTTCCACATTAAAATTAAAGCCTTTGCCAAAAATATTTTCGCCCAAAAATCCATACTCGTACGCCTGGTCAATGGCCCTTTGAATTCTCTTGATCGCCAAAGGATATTCGGCGCGGATGTAAAACAACCCCTTGTTGGCGCCAGCAGCAAAACCGGCAATCATCATCCCCTCGACAACTGAGTGTGGATCGCCTTCCAGGACGCTTCGATCCATGTACGCACCGGGGTCGCCTTCATCCCCGTTGCAGATAACAAATTTCTGATCCGCCGAGACCTTGCGTGTTAAATCCCATTTAAGCCACGTCGGGAAACCACCACCACCGCGGCCGCGCAAACCGCTAATTTTCATCTGGGCGATGACCTGCTCGGGCGTTTGATTTTCTAAAATATTTTTAAGCGCCTGATAACCGTCTTGCGCAATATAATCATCTATATCCTCCGGATCAATCACCCCGCAATTGCGTAATACAATACGCATCTGCTTTTGCGGCAATAAAAATGCCAGGGCATCGATGCGGACACCCTTTTTTAATGTCTTTTCAATAATATCGTCAACATCGGCTTCGCTCACCTGCACATAGATAATATCATCAGGAAAAATCTTGAGTGCGATTCCTTTATTATAAATATTGAGATCCGCCGCCCGCACGACCTGGAACTGTTCTTCCAATTTCTTTTCGCGAATCTTGGCCAAAAAGAAATCATAAAAACTTTTTGTTTTAGCGTCAGTATCGGTATCTTTAATCAAAATAATTTTCTTAAAACGTGGCATTTATTCTTCCCTTATCTCAAACACGTGGTCATTCAATAACATCTTCCCCGTGACATGTTTATCAATAATTTTAATCGCCGTTGGAACATCAACCTGTCCATAAAGAACACGCTGTGCTCCTTTGACGTTTACTTCGACCAAGGGTTCGGCGAAACACATCCCGGCACAACCGCATTTTTGAATTTTAAGATCAAGATTGCGCTTGTCGCGCTCTTCAATGAGCGCGTTATACACTTCTTCTGCGCCGGCTGCGATCCCGCAGGTGCTCATCCCCACCTTGATCCAATCCCCTTTATCCTTTTGGGCGTCACGCTTGATTTGATTTAAATCTTTTGTTGGTTTTGTCATGCTTGAACTGTCTCCTGAGGCTGTTGAGAATACTTGGATAAAATTTCTACAATATCGCCTTTTTTTAGTTTTCCGTATATTTTTCCATCAATGGTGATCACCGGAGCCAAGCCGCAACAACCCAAACAGCGAACCCCCTGCAAATGAAATAACCCGTCCTTGGTCGACTCCCCTTCATTGATATGAAGGATACTTTTAATTTCCTCCAAGATATCCATGGAACCTTTAAGATAACACGCGGTTCCTAAGCAGACAGCGATTAAATGTTTCGCCGGAGGATCAATTTTAAAATAATGATAAAAAGTAATCACCTCGTAAATGCGCGCCAACGGAATATCCAAGATACGCGACAACTCGAAAGAAATACCACGCGGAACATAGCCGTAGTGATTTTGAATCTCATGCAAAATCATGATGAGATTTCCTTTTTTGCCTTTCCATTTCTCCGCCAGGGTCTCAATCTCGCTAATTGCTTCGCGGTGCTCTTGGCTGACGCTTGTGATATGAAGCTGAACCAAAAGCAAAAGGGCTTCAGGCTTAAAAGGCTTTTCGATGACAGCCTTGACGGAAAGATCCGTCTGAGTTGTTTTTGGATCAGGGGCCGAGGCCTCTTGATGATCTTCTGTCATGAGGATAATCGGGATATTTTTGACAGCGGCATCCTGGGCAATAATCTTGGCAGTTTCAACGCCTTCTGTTTTCCGCGACATGGCCATGTCCATCAAAATCAGATCGGGAGATTCATCTTTGACCTTTTGAAAACCATCAACACCGTTATCGGCAGAGATGACTTCATAATTATTTGCTCGAAGTAAAACTGAAGTTTCATGAACAAAATAAAGATTATCGTCGATGATAAGAATTTTATTTTTCATAGGTACCCTTTTGACTCACTTCTATTTAATGATAATCTTTACGGCTTCTATTATTTCTTATTCTTGTTAAGTGCATTAGCAAAATAGGTGACAGTCTCAAGCTCAAGACGGACGTCAACGTTATCAACAAAAAAATCTTCCGGGACCTTCAGCGTGACAGGAGCAAAATTTAAGACACCACGGATACCAGCGCTAATCAAGGCATCAACAATCTGTTGCGCGGCAAAATAAGGAACAGCGATAATGGCAATACGAATACTATTTTTCTTGATAAAAGGGGCGAGTTCTTCAAGCGGAAAAATAGGGATTTTTGTCTCTTGTCCATACTTCAAGGGATCAATGTCAAAAGCAGCTTTAATGATGATATGTTCTTTTTCAAAACCATCATAATGCATCAACGCGCGTCCAATATGACCTGCCCCCACTAAAACAACTTCATTGATCTTATCTTTACCCAAAAGATAGTTGAGCTGTGTTAACAGGCTGTCAATCAGATAACCGCCACGCTTATTGCCGGAAATACCAAAGAGCGAAAAATCTTTTCTGACCTGGGCAGACGTAACGCTAATCGCATCTGCAAGATCATCAGAAAAAATTTTCAAGAAACCAAGGGTTTTAAGCCTCTGTAACGCGTCACGATATTTATATAATCGCGTGACGCACTGCTTTGGTAATTTCATAATATTGTTCCCTGGTTTCACAAATTTACAAGTTAATATAACATTTCTTGTCTGTTTGTCAAATATTTTGTGAAATCTTTCACATAAGATTCTTGGACAAAAAAGAGGATCCTCATAGCTTTTTTCAATAAAAAACTTTTAGCAGTAAATCCTTAAAAATAATAAAAAGGGACTAGCAAAACTTGCTAGTCCCTTTTAATGGTTACCGCCTGCTTATGTATGCTTAAGCCTTTACAACGTTTTTTGCCTTAAGGCCTTTGTCGTCATTGACCATCTCGAATTCAACGGCCTGGCCCTCATCTAATGCCTTATAACCAGATTGCTGTTGAATTTCGCTGAAGTGAACGAAAACATCTTCGCCACTCTCTGCCGCGATAAAACCATAACCCTTTTTTGCATTGAACCACTTCACTTTTCCTTTAACCATCTGACTCCTACCTTTTTAAAAGGATTTTGAGAATCAAAGAACAATATGTCTTTTCCTCTCGTAAAACTTAACCTTTTATAACATTAACCCGAGAAATGAATTTTGTCAATAAAGATTCTTTAAAAACAGTGTCCTGCAAACTAACCGGCAGATTTGCTAAAGAATAATCCTGGCATCAACGGCAAAGCTTCCATCTTTATTGGTAATTAAAGGATTGATATCAATTTCCTTAACGAGCGGCGCTAGCTTTTGGATGGAATAGATTGTTTGCACAATGGATGCCTTATCTGCCTGTATCCCGCGGAATCCATCAAGAATTTTGGCTGTTTTAATGTCATTAATGAGCCGCCCTGCCTCCATTTTGCCAAACGGAACGATACGGAAAGAGACATCTTTTAAGGCTTCAACAAAAACGCCTCCCAGCCCAAACATCACAACGGGACCAAACTGCGAATCATTGCTTAATCCGACAATGCATTCAATCCCTTTCATCATTTGGATTAAATTAACCCCAAGAATATTGGCATTTGGAACGGCAGCAGAAACTTTATTCATCATTTTGTCAAATTGTTGGCGTAACTGTTCTTCATTTTGGATATTCACGGCAACGCCGCCAACATCAGATTTATGAATAATCTCCGGTGAGGCAATTTTCATCGCCAATGGATACATCCCCCTGGCTTTTTCAACCGCTTCTTCAATATTACGCGCAAAACCCCATTTCGGCGTTGGCACGCCGCAAAGCTCAAGGACCTTGCGCGCTTCGTGCTCAAGCAAAACAGTGCGGCCTGTCGCTTTTATTTGTTCGATCATGTCGACCACTTCTTGCGGCGCAGGATCGACCTTGGCAACTTCTTTTTTGCGTCCACAAATTTCTTTCCATTTATAAAGAGCTTTCAGGGCAGAAACCGCTTCGCTCACTTCCGTAAAGGCTGGAATATGATTATCGTTTAAGTAATGCAACGCTTCCTGTGTACGATTGCCACCCACCATGGCAACGACAACGGGTTTGCTATGCCCAGCCGCTTCATACTCTTCATGCACGGCTTTTGCGATGTCCATAGGATCGGTCACGGCAGTTTCGCAATAAAGAATAATGACGGATTTAATATTGTCTTCTTCAAACGCAATTTTTGTTGCTTCGCGATAGCCTGGCACTCCCCCCTGACCGGTAATATCAACAGGATTCTTTGTGCTGCCAAAATCTGGCATGGTCTTTCTAAATTTTTCTTCAAGCCAAACAGCATCATCAAGCAGTGTAATTCCTGCCGCTTCACATTCATCGGTTGTCGCAACACCAATCCCGCCGCCGTTGGTAATAATGATTGTCTCATCGCCTTTGGGCATCGGTAACGACAAGGCTCTCGCCCAATCAAAACCCTGAGTAAATGTACTTGCGCGTAAAAGGCCTAGCTGTTTAAAGACCCCTTCATAAATTTTATCAGAGCCTGACAAGGATCCCGTATGCGATGCGGCCGCCTTGGCTCCGCGCTTGGAAGAACCGACTTTCAAAATGACAACAGGTTTCGTTATTTCAGTTTCTAAAAACTTCCTTCCCTCTTTAATCCCTTCCATATAGATCAAAATCGCATCCACATTCTCATCCTTGTTAAAATACTCAATAAGATCTTTTTCATCAATATCTGACTTATTGCCAAGGTTAACTAATGACGCTAGGCCAATTTTCTCCATGGCGGTCCATCCCATCAAGGAGATCGCCAAGGCTCCGCTTTGGGAAATAAATGCAATTTTGCCCTGACGAATATCCGTCGGGCCGAAACTCGCGTTTAATTTTGAAGGGGTATAAACATACCCGAACATGTTCGGGCCTAGCAGGGCAATATTGTTTTTATCTGCGATCTTCTTCAGTTCCAGCTCTCCTTCAATATTGCCAACCTCTCCAAATCCTGACGTAATGACCGCAACACCCTTGACACCCTTGCGTGCACAGCCCTCCAGCGTTTGAATGACAAGCGGTGCAGGAATAGAAATAACTGCCATATCCACTTCACCGGGAATTTCTTCAACAGTTTTATAAGCCGTTTTCCCGAGCACAGTTGGTTCGTGCGGATTCACCGGATAAATATTTCCTTCATAGCCGCAATCAATGATATTTTTGACAATCTGATAACCCACTTTGCCGGGTTTCGATGATGCCCCGACAACAGCGATTCCTTTGGGCTTAAAAACAGCGTTTAAATCTTTGGTGTGATTTTGATCATAAGAATTTTTTTGATTAAAACGGAAGAGATCTGTAAGGGACATAAGGACAACCTTTCTATAAAATAAATGTTTGGTAAGGTAAAGCGAAGACATTATAACAAATTCGAAAACTTTTGCAACGGAGTAATTTAAAGAAAAGGGCTGCCTGATTTTCAGGCAGCCCGTAAAGAAATCAAAACTTTTTTAATACAAAAACCTAAAATTCATAGCTAACGCCACCTAAAAAACTGCGTCCCTCTGCTGGATAAAAGCCGACCTTCCCTGCACTTGAAGAATAAACACCGTAGGCATCATACAAGCGGTCAAACATATTTTTTACACCAAACCAGACTTTTAATCCTTTATAAGAAAAATCAGTCTTAAAATCAAATGTCACATAAGAATTAAGTTTTGCTTGTGCGTTGGCCTGATCGCTAATCGCAAAGCTTTTCCCGATATAGTTCACAGAAAATGTCGTTTTAATCCTCTCGCTGAGGTTAACGCTCACGCCGGATGAAATTTTATTTTGCGGCACAAAAGGGACCTTGTGGCCCGAATATTCTCCTCCCTTAAAGAAGGCATCCTGCCATGTCCAATTGATAAAAGGCTCCAGGGTATTCCTGAAGACCTGGGCCTTTCCCTCCAGTTCAAAACCCCAGTGACGTGTCATAGGACTATAGTTGGAATTCTTATATGTAAGAGGGTCGTAATAGATCTCATTCTTAACATCCATTAAGAATAAATTCATATCGGTTTTAAGCCAAGGCAAAGAAAAATCTCGAATCCCTAGCTCGTAGTTATGCGAAACCTGATGCTTAAGGTCTGTATTCAGCCCTCCGCCGCCGCCCCAAGCCAGGTATTTGTTCTGATAATACTCATCAGTGGTAGGCAAACGAAAAGACCTCGCATAATCAAAATATACTTGAGAATTCTCACGGTATTTATATCCAACGCCTGCATTAAGGGCTCCGTCAGAAATAGACTTCTTTTCTTTATTAACGGCAACCTGCCTTTGGTCAAAATCATAATCTGCCCACGTCGCCCGGCCGCCCATATTGACCAAAAACTTTTCCATAAACTCCATATCGTTAAGGGCGTAGATGCCAAATGTTTCCTTTGTGATGTTGACAAAATCTTCTGCAGAGCCTTGATACCCGCTTCGTACCTTATCCTTGGCATAAAAATAATCAAATCCTGTCACAAAATTATTTTTTGCCCGTTCCCCCATCAAAATCTCTGTTGACAACTTAGGGCGTAACTCAAAAGAGTTGATCTCGTGGGCCGTATCCCAGCGTCCCCACGAATCCACGCTCAACGATTTATTAAATCGTTTGCGGAAAGAACTGAACCAAGAGAACTCCACATCCTGTGCTTTGAGGGGAAAAACAATTTTCGGGTCAATATTGATAAAATAATCCGATGTCCATCCTCGATCTTCAGGGTGTGTGCTCGCCTTGCGGCCCAATGTCGCGATATCAGAAGCAAAAAGCGCTCCAGGCATGCCGTACTGATCCAGATGGTAACCGCTGGAAAGATCAACGGAAACCTTATCTGTTGGGCACACCTTTAGGTTGCCTAAAAGATCATTGGCCCAATAATTGTTGTTCTGCCGATAACCATCTTTATCCTGGTGAGAAAAATTAAGAAAATAATCAAAATGTTTTGCCGTGCCTTGTGCAGCAAAAGAACTCTTCCAGTATCCAAAACTGCCCGCCTCGCTTTCAACCTTGATGGGCGGCTCATTTGATTGATATCCTGTCTTCGTTACGATGTTCACAACACCGGCCGAGGCATTATCACCGTAGAGCACTGTCGCCGGCCCCTTTAATACTTCAATATGATCAACACTATCTAAGCTGATTTGACCCCAGTCGACCCCAGACATATCGACCTGGTTAGTCCGCCGGCCGTCAACCAAAACAAGAAAATTTGATGCGCTCGTCTCTCCAAATCCGCGCATATCCATCTTTACCCCTTTGGGATTTCCCATATAATTAGTCACGAAAATACCACTCTGCGCCGCAATCACATCTGTAACAGAGGTGGCTGTTGATTTTTGAATATCATCCTGGGTAATCACAGTCACGCTTTGGCTAATATCAGAAATCGGCACGCTCGTCCGCGTCGCCTGAATATTAATCTTTCCTAAATCCAATGCATAATCCTGAGCAAAAGAAAATCTTATACTTCCCGAAAAAACAACTGCCAATAACAACATCTTTCCTTTATTCATTCTTCCTCCCGTCTCCTCGCCTGTTGCTCGGAGTATTTCGATGCATTTCACATCAAAATAAAAAACTCCCAACTGATTCTATCAGTTGGGAGTCGACCCTGTTAATCCTCAACGTTTTGTTTTTATGTTGTGAACGCGCAACATAATAAACACCGGTTTTAGGCAGGCATTCTGGCTTCCCTCATATTGTACGAACCGAGGGCTACAGTAGCGGGACTGCTTCGGAATAAAGGCAAGGTGCCTTGCACCGAATTTCCCTTTTAAGCTCAACTTTTCTTTGAGCACCTAAAACTTATTTAAAGAACAGTCTGTGCAAAACGAGTGTTCCTAACGCGTGATGCAATTAATTCATATAACCCAAAGAAAACAAAACTGTATATAAGTGTACTAACTAACATTGTTCGAAAGAAAGGAATGGCCAAGGCATAGCAATCAATTAGCCCTGCTAAACTCATCGGATAATATCCTAACAGCCATACACCGAGATTGGTCACGATATAAAACAAAACAGCAGATCCAACGCTCGCCGCTGTAAGGTGAAGCCAATCATGACGTTCTCTAAGCCAAAGGCCAATCAAGCTCACGAGCATCATACTCCCCCACGTAAAAAGAATGAGAGAATGGACGCCTAAAATAGCATCGGTCAGCATCATCAAAAAAAGCGGCAAAAGAAGTGCATATTTTTTATTACAATAAACGGCCCCAAATAAAATAAGTGCAAGGACAGGGGTGAAATTTGCCGGATGAACAATCAAGCGCATCATAATGCCAAAAACCAAAATAAAAAGACCTAACATATCTATCCTCCTTAAGTTTATGTGCAATATTTTAGCCAAAATGAAAAAAAAGGCAAGCCTTTTATTCCCCACCCATAAAGAAATCTACCGGCATCAACCATTCCACTTCTTTTAAAAGGTCTTCAATCTTAAAAGGCTTTGTCATATACCGCTGGGCCCCTACCACTTTTCCAATCAAACGGTCTGCATCATCTTGAAGGGCCGTTAACATCAAAATGGGAATCTGCGTATCTTTGTCTTCCCGCCGAATCTTCCGGCAGACTTCAAAACCATTCAGCTTGGGCATCTTCAAATCTAAAATAATCAAATCCGGCGCTTGATTGTGATATTTTTGATACCCCTCTTCGCCATCAAAAGCCATCACAACCTCATACCCTGCTTGAGTTAAATGAAATGACAGCAACGACACAAGGTCTTTTTCATCGTCAACGACAAGAATCCTTTTCTTTTTCTTTGCATTTTTGGCCTTTTTTTCTTCATAAAAATCGATGAAAATTTTCTCATCATCATGGCCTGTTTTTATTAACTTTGTGCCAACGCAATAAAATCCCGACTCATTCTTTTTATCCGACCAAGCAACTAATCCGGCAAGCCTAACATGACGTTCTTGATCAATCTGGATGTCAAGCTCAATTCTTTGCCCATTTTCAATTTTAACACCTGAATAAAAACACAATCCTTCAGGAGATAAATTAATCACCGTTGTTTCAAACAAATCACCCGCCACGGCAGCCATTTTATAGCGCCCTGACAAGCTCATATCAACCCTCTGATGTTTTCGCTTGTCGATCATATTTTCGACCCCTTTGCTGAAAATTGATCAATAAGATCAACGATTTGATTTGCCTCTCCGCTGATCATATGAAAATTGCTCTGTCCGGCAAAATCCCTGTTTTGTTCATGAAGTTCATTGCCGCCATAAACAACAACAGGAACATATCTTAAGCTAAGCATTCCGCGCAGCAATGTCAAAAGGCTGCTGGCCTTCATTCCAGAAATGATCCCTTTAAGAAAGATAATATCCGGAGCATAATTAACGCCCTCCTCGATACATCGCGCGGGGGTAGCTGTTTTACGCACCAAATAACCATTTTTAAAAAGAGCATTTTCTATTTTGCTAGCAACTCTCTCATCATCTTCTACGAGCAATGCCTTTTGAGTCTTTACCATTTTGTCAAATGTCACTACTGTCCCGTCCAAGCTATGGACCATATTAATATCAACAACGGCTTCCGCCGCTGAAACAATTGTTCCATCCGATCTAATGGATTCAGCCGAACGGGTCGTTGAAGGCTGTACCGCAGAAGAATGGCTTTCTGATAAATCCGGTCGCCGAGATAACCCAAGGGCAGACTCAATGACTTTGGCTAACCCGCTTATTTTAAATGGCTTTTCCAGGAATCCATCAACCTTCATCATTTCAAAATAATCTTTCATGTTCACACGCGCCGTCAATACAATAAACGGGATATTCTTTCCAAACTCAGTTTTTCTTAATTCTTTCAAAAGATCATTACCGCTTTTTTTCGGCATCACGACATCAGAGAGAATAATATCAGGGCGGACATTCTCTGCCATAGCAAGGCCTTCTTCTCCATCTTTTGCTTGATGCACTTCATAGCCTAACTCGGCGAGCTCAGAGGCAATAAGAGAACGCAAATTATCCTCATCTTCGACTAAAAGAACTTTCTTCACCCTGCTCATCACCATTCTCCTTGTCTCTTAAGAAAGATTTCCTAAAATATTTTTGATTACCCGAAAAAGCATATCCTTGGAAAAAGGTTTTTCTAAAAAGGCTTCTACGCCCCATTCTTGAGCAAGCTTGGATGACTCTTCCTTGGTCAAATCGCGAGGCAAGGGCAACCTTCCCTCAAGAACAGGATCAAGCTCTCCTGTCTTGTCTTTTTGAATAATCTTTGCCACATACGCGGCTTCGCCAAGCCCGCTGGTCATAATAATGGGGATATTTCTCGTCCGCTGATCTTTTCTTAAAAGATTGAGAACCTCATCGCCTCTCATCCGCGGCATAATGTAATCTAAAAAAATAAGGTCGGGTTTCTGCTCAACGGCAAGCTTTCGTCCTGATTCTCCATCATAGGCTAAAGAGACTTGGAAATACCCGCTTGACTCTAAAATGTTGGAAAGCAAAAAACAAAAATCCTCTTCATCGTCGATAATAATAATTTTCTTTTTTTCCATGTCGTCTCCAAAAAATTAACTCAACTTAACTTCGCAAGGAAAGGTCACAACAAATTTCGCCCCTTTCCCTATCTCGCTTGAGACCTCAACCGTGGCGCCATGACGCTGAAAAATGAGATAGGCATTGCTTAAGCCCAATCCTGTCCCAAAGCCTAATTCTTTTGTTGAAAAAAAGGGATCAAAAATCTTCTTTTGAATGTCCGGCGGAATTCCCCGTCCGGTGTCAGAAATCTCAATATCCACATAATGCTTCTGGGTGTCCTTGTTTTCCTTCAAGAATGTATTAACAATGATCATGCCTCTGTTATCAATCGCATCAACAGCATTAAAAATAAGATTGATCAACGCCTGTTCAACCAAAATACAATCAATCATAATAATAATATCATGGTCCTCGTAAAAATGTCTTTCAATAAAGATTTTCTTTGATTTAATATAATTTTCCGCAAGCCTTAGAGTATCCGTCAACATCTCATTTAACGAAACCTTAGTAAGATTCAGTTTTCTCTCCTTGGCAAAATTAAGAAGCTCCATCACAATCTTGTTGGCGCGCGCAGCGGACTTCTGAATAATATCCATTTGCCGATTCATAGTATCACTCGGGGCTGAAAGCTCTTGCCGAAGGCAATCTACGGCCAAGACGATGTTGGCAAGCGGGTTTCGAATTTCATGGGCAATTCCGGATGATAGTTGTCCTACCGCTACCATTTTTTCGCTCTGCAAAAGCTGCGCCTGGGCATCGCGAAGCTTGCGCTGAGCTCTCCGCCTCTCAATAATCTCCTTTAACAACTTTTCTTTTTGTTTAAAAAATTCAATGATAAGCTGTGAAATACGGCCAAATTCTGAACGACTCTTAGAAAGCCCAGCTAACACAAGCTGGTCTTCTCGGTATAAGGCCTGAGAAATCCTCGAAAGTGGCATCGATATCCATAAAAGACCAAAAATTAAAAAAACAATGACAAAAACAACGGATGCCCCAATATAAAAACTACGATACCCTTGAGAGAAATCTCGAAGATAACCAGCAAGCATAAATGGTCTTTCAACCGTTAGCATGGCAATCGATTTGCCCATGAAATTCTTTAATGCTATCTTGAAATACATTTTGCCAGATGCCTTCTTTTGTATAGCCGTTTCTGTCTCAATCGCGGCCATCGTCGAAGTATCACGAGAAAGGACTACTTTTCCGTTTAAAAGACTTGATAGTTCGGTTAAAAATTTATCATCCCAGCAACGTGCGACAAAAAAGTATCCCTGGCTCGCTGTCTTGCGGGCAATATCTGAGCTCGGATGAATCGTGGCTCCTCTAACTTCCCAAAAAACATCGTTATCCCAATAATAAAAATGTCCAAAATTTACACCATCAAAAACAAGTGAAAAATCGTTACCGGACAAAGGCAGAGAAGACGCAGCCACGCCAGGATCATGTGTTTCAAAGATAACTTTTTTATTATTATTTAAAATCAGCGCATATTGAATATTATACGTCGATAACGCACCTGTGATATTCTCTTGCGCCCAGCGAACCATGCCGGGACTCAAAGGATCTTTAACAAAATCAACCATCTCGTCCCAATAGGTATAATCAAAGGCAACGGCATAAAGATCTTTACCTTTTAGACTTAAAATCTCGTCAATGAAAATCCGCAGCTGTCGCTCTTGATCGGTGCGAATTGTCAGAATTTGTTTTTCTTGCGATTGGCTAATAAAAAAGATTCCTGCGCTAAGAAACAAAATAAGAAAAAGCAGAAGAAGAAATAGTTTAAGTTGGATTTTTGAATACATCTTTTTTCTCTGGCTAATTTTTCTTTATTCGATGAGCGGAAGTCCTACAAAGAATTTTGTTCCTTTTTCCATCTCACTTTCAAAAGAAATTCTGCCCCCATGACGGTCTAAAATCGTATACACCATGCTTAAGCCAAGCCCTGTCCCCTTACCCTGCTCTTTCGTTGTAAAAAATGGTTCGAAAATCCTTGTCCGCACATCTTCAGGAATCCCCGGCCCCGTGTCTTCAACCACCACGACGACTTCTTTTTTCTTCTTATCAATGAGTTCGATCACGTTTGTCCGAATGATGATTTTGCCGCGGTCTTCCATGGCATCGATCGCATTGGCAAAAAGGTTGAAAAAGGCTTGCTCAATTAAAATCTTGTCAACATCGACAAAGAGATCGCGATTAATAAATTCTTTCTGGAATTCCACCACCTTATCTTTAAAACTTGTTTTAACCAAGGAAATGACATTGTCCAGGATGGAATGCAACGATTCTCGCTTGATCGTCACTTCGGTGTAACGAGAAAAATTCAGAAGCTGAATAATGACTTTATTAGCACGATCCGCTGCATTGGTGATCATCTTCAAGTGCCTCTTACTCTCCTCGTTGATGTCTTTAAGCTGGCTCTCGAGAGCAGCCACGCTTAATAAAATAATGGCCAAGGGGTTTTTCACCTCATGGGCAACGCCTGCGGAAAGCTGTCCGACAGCCGACATCTTCTCCGATTGCAAAAGTTGATTTTGCGTCTCTTTGAGGTCCTCGTGCATTTTTTGTAAGTCACCATACATCAGCTTTAATTTTTCCTCTGCCATTTTGCGTGCTGAAATGTCTGTTCCAACACAAAGAATTTCATCTTCTCCCTGATCGTTGACAATCGCACGGTTCGTCCAGGCAATCCATACCTTTTGTCCATTTTTACATATATTTTGATTTTCATTCGATGCGTATTTCTCAGGATTGACGCATAGGTCTGCAATCATGGCTTCAAGATTGTGCCCTGCGTCATCCTGCGCAGGAACAATGGCCCCCACAACACTTTTGCCAAGAACTTCATCTTCACGATAACCAAAAAACTTTTGCGCAAATTCATTAAAAAAGGTTGCTCGCCCTTTTCGATCTAGGCGTAAAATAACGCTATTGGCATTTTCAACCAAAACGCGATACTTCTCTTCACTTTTGCGAATGGACTCTTCAGCTTGTTTACGCTCATTAATATTACTAATTGTCCCCACCATACGATAAACTTTATCTTCTTTATCAGCGAAATAAATACCGTGCTCTTCTACAAAAATATAGTTATGATCTTTTTGTTGAAAACGATACTCCGCATCAAAAGAAACGTTCTTGCTCATCGTTTCGTCCAAAAGCTTAGCAATCCGCTCACGATCATCTGGATGAACTCTGTTAAGCCAATCAGCACTTTTTATATCTTGAAATTCCTGAGCATCATATCCTGTAACAGTTTTAATGGCCCCTGCCCACTGAAGGGTATCTGTCTGAACATCATAATCATAGATCAATTGTCCTGTTTGTTCTGCGATCGAACGAAAACAATGCTCGCTTTCCTTTAGTCTTTCTTCGGTTTTAAGTCGCGCAATGATCCCGCCCAATGACGATGAAAGAATTTCAATCGCATGCCGTTGCGTCAGATTAATATCTTTCAAAAAATGCGAGGCAACAAAAAATGTCCCAATAAATACACCTCGATCCATTAACGAAATAATAGCGCCGGCAACAAGCCCTTCCTTGCGTCGCTCTTTTTCAAGATCAGCAAATGGCAACGGATCGCTATAATCTACACAAATCGGATGCCCTTGCTTCAATAACTGAACCACAGAAGAACTAAAATCAAAATACTTCACCCTTTCAGCAAATTCAGGTGTAAGGCCGCGCGAAGCAACCAAAATGCTTTTTTGCTTAACTTCATCAAAAATATGAACTCCGCCTGAATCAAATCCCTGAAATTTAAGCAAGGCCCCAAGCAAACTTTCACAGGCCTCTTTTAATCCAGTTGCCGAAGATAAAGAAATCGTCAAATCTCTTTGGATCGAAAGAATTTTTTCTGCCTTTCGCCGATCCGTAACGTCTTCCCCAGAGGATAAGCACCCCACAACCTTCCCATTATCATCTTTAAGGACAGCATTGCTCCAAACAATGATATGTTCTTCTCCCTTCTTGTCAATAACAGGATTTTCGTGGTATTGAAAAAGATCGACTTCTCCTGACATCAGGCGATGATAAACGCTTCTGATCTGCGGAACGACCTTCTTGGGCAGAAAATGATCAAACCAATTCTTTCCCAAAATCTGTTCTTTAGAATATCCGAGAATCTCGCAGGCACGGCCATTGACCAAGGCAACCTCTCCGTCTTTTTCCAGAACAAGGATCATAACTCCGGCAATATCGAGATATTGCTGTGCAACGTTTTTTTGATGCTCAAATTCTTTTTGTGCTTTTTCTTTCTGCATAATTTCTCGGTTAAGATCGTCGCGCGATGATGTGATCTTCTTTAAGTTAGAAGCCATCTGATTAAGGGTTTCTCCTAAAACACCAATCTCATCTTTAAATAAAATTGAAACGCGTGCATCTAGATCACCTTGCCCCATCTTGATGGCAACATCTTTTAATTCTGCGATAGGTTTCGCAATGGAATTAGAAATAAAAAAAGATATCATCAAAGATAAAATTACAGAAAGAAAAGCAAGGATCAAAAGAATGCTTTTTAAGCGAGCAACGGGAAGAAACAAATCATTAGCATCATAACTAAAAATAACGATCCACCCTAAATTCTTATCATTGCCGATGCCTTCTGATTTTGCATAAGCCGTCAATCGCGGCTTCCCGCTGAATATCGACGAATGAACAATTTTATAGTTATGCATACCTGGCACTAGCACAACATCCTTGATCAACGATTTCCAAAAGAGAGATTCTTTGAGCGGCGTGTATTCTTTTGTCGAATAAATAACCCGGCCATTACTCGTGAGCAAGTCGCAATCAGGATAAAATGTCCGCTTTGGGACAACCTTGCTGTCATTAAAGACTGACGAGGTTCTGGCAGATTCAAGGATGCGACCGAATCCTTGAACGTTAAGAACAATCTTTATGACGCCAGCAAACTGATCCCGCGCATCATTAACCTTTAGGCAAATTGATATTCCATAAAGCCCAGAACTTTCATCAAAAGCGACATCGTCGATAAATAATCCCTTGTCTTTTGCTTGCTGCCACCAAAACTCATCGGCTTGATAATAATCGCTAGCTCGATTCGTCTGCGCAGCAAGCGCGCCGTACTGGTTGGTGACAAGGATCTCTCCAATAATTTTATAGCCATATTTTTTATCATAATAACTTTGTATCTCCTTAAGTTCTTTGGCCAAAGAATTATTTAGCAAATCAGACATCTGCGAAGAGAGCTCGCCCTTGGGCGTCGCCTGCCATTCTTTATCGGCGCGAAGAATATCGTTTTGTCCATTTTGGATTTGGGAAAAACTACGATTTGAAACAGCTAAAGATTCTTGAAGGGAGGGATGCGTTAAAAAACTTTCAAAAAGCTCAATTTTATTAAAAATACTTCGGTCGATCTCCCTTAAAGCTGTTTGCGCTAAGGCGGCCGTACTCTCGCCAATAGAACTTTCTACGGCGCGACGGCTAATACTCGTTGCGACATAACCAAAGATAGCCAAAAGAAAGGCAACCGCCAAAAATCCTAAAATTAAGCGAGTTCCGATTTTCATCTTTATATTCCTAAAAATAAACCAAAAACAAAAATAACGACACCGACGACAAGCGAAACAAAGCTAACGACGAAAGCCTTGATTCCTTTTTCTGAAAAAATAACATTAGGGTTTGTGTTGAGGCCGATTGCCGCCATGGCAACGCTCCAAAGAACGTTTAAAACAGGCTTCAGCACAGGCTCTAAAATAACAGCCATCTGTTGAAAACATGAAAAGAAAAGGCCAGCGACAAGAAAGCCCCATAAAAACCAAGGGATATGCACCTTCCCTTTAATGAGGCTTCCGAATACAGGAACTAAAAATAAAAGCCCTAGATACCTTACTGTTTTGACAGAAGAGGCTATTGTTTGTGCATCAAGGGAGAGATTGCGTACGGCAACCTTAACAAACCCTGTGATCTGAAGAACCGATCCCGAAAGGACAGCATAATTAGTATCAGAAAGTCTTAAGAAAAAATTGACCAAGGGAAGAAGAATAAAAAGTCCAAACAAGGCGCTCGCAAATACAGCAATAAGGCTTATGGAAATATCGTCGGAGTCAGCGTCAATAGCTTGTGAGGTGATGGCAATAGCCGAGACCCCGCAAATGGATGAACCCGCGGTCAATAAATGCCCTGTCTTTTCCTTAAGTCCCAAGAGCATGGAAAGGGTTAATGAAGTTAAAACAAAAACGATAAAAACAAGGAGAGTAAGAAAAATAAAATCGATCTTAACAGAAACAATTTTTTGAAAGTTTAAATTTAGCGCACCGTACAACAAAACACCGATAGGAATAAAAAGGGATGGGGCTTTCTTGATACCAAGCAAGAATTCATCTTTAGGTTTCATAAAAAACTTTATAAAAATTCCTAAGGCAAGGGACAAAAAAAATGGATCAAATAATGGGCTACGGGAAACTTCGCGAAGGATAACAGCGGCAAGTCCAATCCCAACCGAAAGAATAATGCCCAAGGATTCTTTTGGGACGCTACGAAGACGATTCATCGCTCTCCTTTAGCCAAGGATTCTCTTTAAACCAAAATATTTTCTTTATTATACTGCGCTTTTAAAATAATTCATAACTTTTTATTTGTATTACTATAAATATTAGAAAGAAGATAAACAAGGAAAACATTTTACATCGCTATAAAATATGTTAAAATCACTACAAATTTATGTTTGGCTAGCCTCAAAGGCGGTAAACGCTTCCGAGGTAATCTCGCCCACCTAAAAATCCATGGCGGGCTCATTAACGAAAGGATGGATTCATGGCTCACAAAATCACTGATAAATGCACCGCGTGCGGAACATGTAAACCCGAATGCCCTGTTGAGGCTATTGAAGAAGGAAATCCGATCTACAAAATTGATCCTGAAAAATGCATTGATTGTGGGGCATGTATTGCTGTATGCCCAGCCGAGGCAATTGTGGCAGAGTAAGTTCTTTTTCTTTTCAAATAAAAAAGGATAGCTTTTCAAAGCTATCCTTTTTTTTGGTTTAACATGTTTTTTGTCGAACCACTCTAAGCGAACACGCGACGCGTGGAGACTCCTAAAGCACCCCAAGGCACTAAATCCTCAGAGTTCATCAACAGCTAACGATGCAAGCTCAGAGCGTTCGCTCTTGGCAAGCAAAATATGCCCGAAAATTTTATACTTCTTCAATCGTTCGACCGTATACGCCAATCCGTTTGAATTAGCATCCAAATAGGGGTTGTCGATCTGCCCCGGATCCCCTGTCAAAATGATCTTTGTTCCTTCCCCGGCGCGTGAAACAATTGTTTTCACTTCATGAGGTGTTAAATTTTGTGCCTCGTCAACAATCATGAACTGGTTAGGGATACTTCGCCCGCGAATATACGTCAACGCTTCAATTTCAATGACATCCGAACTCATCAAATGCTCAGCAGTTAGCTCGCTTGTCGCCAGACCGCTTTTATTATCAGAAATTGAACGCTTTAAAATATATTCGAGATTGTCATAAATCGGTTGCATCCAATAGGAAAGTTTCTTTTCTTTGCTCCCGGGAAGATACCCAATATCTTTGCCCATGGGGATAATCGGACGAGCGACAAGAAGACGCTCGTATGGCGAATCTTTTTCCATGACCTTGGAAAGCGCACACGCAATTGCCATCAGGGTCTTTCCTGTTCCCGCTTGGCCCACCAACGTGACAAGTTTAATATCATCATTTAAAAGAAGGTCAAAGGCAAAACGCTGTTCAACATTGAGCGGCTTAATGCCCATGGCAGAAAATTCTTTTTTGATCGGAACAAACGTATTGTCCTTGCTGCAATAACGGCAGATCGCAGATGATGAAGGATCGTCATTAGCCTTAACCAAGACATGTTCATTTTCAAGAAGGGTATACCCCTTGACCTCAAGCTTGCCTTCTGCATAAATTTTATTAACATCCTCCTTGGGAAGGCTAATTTCACGCCACCCTCGATAAAGATTGGAATATTCAACTTTTTCCTTTTCATAATCCGCAGATTTTATACCCAAAGCCTCGGCTTTGATGCGCGCATTGATGTCTTTTGAAATGAAGAAAACCGTTTGTTTTTTGACCTGTAAATCCCATGCAACGGCTAAAATTTTGTTATCCGGAAGGTCAGGATCCATATCGGGAATCATTTCTTTGGGGCCAAAAGAAATAATTAATGTCCCTCCATTGCTCATTTTAGCGCCTTTGCTTAAGGCTCCCTTTTTAATTAATGAATCAACTTCGCGTAAAACCTGCCTTGAGTGCATCCCCTTCTTATCAGGACTCGTCTTCAGCTGATCAAGTTCTTCAATCACGGTCAATGGAATAATCACATTATTGTCTGCGAAAGAATACAGCGCCTGAGGGTTATGAATAAGCACATTTGTATCAAGAATAAAATTCTTTTTCATCCGCATGTTCCTTTTGTTAAGGGTTGGCCAATACCGCACCGGTATCAGCAGATGTCACAAAATGGGCATAACGTCGCAACCACCCGCCGCGTACCTTTGATTGAAATGGTTTTAAAGATTTTAGACGTTTATTGATTTCGCTTGCGCCAAGCCGCACGTTAAGTGTCCCTTTATGGGCATCAATATCAATTATGTCGCCGTTACGCAAAATAGCGATCTCCCCGCGCGCTGCGGCCTCCGGCGACACGTGGCCGATACAAAGTCCTCGTGTCCCGCCGGAAAAACGACCGTCGGTAATAAGCGCCGCCCGGATCCCTGCCCCTTTCAAGGCAGAAGTCGGCGAAAGCATTTCCTGCATGCCCGGGCCGCCCTTCGGCCCTTCATAACGGATAACCACAACATTACCGTTCTTAACTTTTCCTTTTAAAATACCCTCTAAAGCTTCTTCCTGAGATTTAAAAATCTTCGCGGGACCAGAAAAAACAAACATATCCTTGTCGACGCCGCTTGTTTTCACCACAGAGCCCTTGCGCGCGATATTGCCAAATAAAATCTTTAGGCCGCCCTGCCTTGAAAATGCATTCTTGACCGGACGTAAAATTTTCCCATCAGGCTTTGGAGATCTTAAAACATAATCGCCGAGAGATCCGTAAACAGTTTTTGCTTTTAAGTTGAGCGGTGTTTTTGCACCCTGACAAACAGCCTTTAAGATTGCTCCCATGCCGCCTATTTTGTGAACATCCCCCAAATGAACATCCATCCTCGATGGAGAAATTTTAATCACATTAGGTGTGATGCGGGAAAGATAATCAATACGTTTTAGATCATAGGGAATCCCCGCCTCGTGTGCTAACGCCAGGACATGCAAAACCGTATTGCTTGAACCACCCATCGCCATATCCAAAATAAAGGCATTATCAATCGAGTGCTTTTTGAGAATATCTAACGGACGGATATCTTTTTTTAATAATTGAATTAACTGCCGCGCTGCTTTTTTGCTTAAATCAATGCGTTTGGGATTAAGCTTGTAGGCATGCGCTTTCCCCTTAACAGGCACGGTGGCTGTAATCGTCCCGTTTCCGGGAAGCGCAAAACCTAAAATTTCGCCTAAACAATTCATGGAATTCGCCGTAAACATCCCCGAGCAACTGCCAAAACTCGGGCAGGCGCAGGATGCTAAATCTTGCAAAGCCTTGGTCTTCATTTTTCCAACACTGTGCCGCCCGACGCCCTCAAAAATGGAGATCAAGTCGGTGCACCCTGCTCCAGCCACCATCGGCCCGCCGCTTAAATAAATCGCAGGGATATTCACACGCACC
>Ga0172370_10002420_pt1 | contig 26968 bp, 23 predicted proteins | sample LakKiv5m_FD_114538 | JGI IMG/M metagenome (GOLD analysis project Ga0172370, IMG submission 114538) | Freshwater microbial communities from Kabuno Bay, South-Kivu, Congo - kab_022012_11.5m | ecosystem: Environmental > Aquatic > Freshwater > Lake | place: Democratic Republic of the Congo...
AAGCAAGCGAACGGATATAAGTGCCTTTGCTACAAACCACCCGAAAGTCAGCTTTAATGAGTTTTTCCTCTTTGCGGATGGCTGTAATTTCAAATTCAGAGATGGTTATTTTACGGGGGTCCAGTTTGGCTTCTTTGCCTTTTCGGGCAAGGTCATAGGCGCGGTTGCCATCAATTTTTTTTGCAGAAAAAATGGGGGGCATTTGTTCTATTTCACCCATGAACTGTTGGGTTGCAGCAAAAATTTTTTCATCAGTAATATGTTCTGTGGGAAACCATTGGTCAATTGGTTTTTCCAGATCGTAGCAGGGAGTAGTAGCGCCAATTACAAAAGTTCCTGTGTATTCTTTCTCGTCTGCCTGGTATTTATCTGCGTTTTTGGTTTCTTTCCCGGTGCAGATAATTAAAACACCTGTGGCAAGCGGGTCTAATGTTCCGGCATGACCGACTTTCGGGCGACCTTGTTGTCCTTCGTCAGGAAGTTTTTTAATCAAGTTACGCACTTTATGCACCACATCAAAGGATGTCCAGCCCAAAGGTTTATTGATTAAGATAACTGCGCCCTCGCGATAATTGACAGGCATTATATGATTTTAAGTTCATAGCCCATGGCAAGCAGAATGAGCAAGAATAAGCCAAGTACAATCCTGTACCAACCAAAAATTTGGAAACCATATTTGGTAAGGAAAGAGATGAAAAATTTAATGGCAAGCATGGCAACAATAAATGCTATCAGATTGCCGAAAAGAAGAATATCCAAATTGTCTGTTGTGATTTCTTTATATCCTTTCAGCATTTTATAAGCTGAGGCAGCAAACATGGTAGGCACGGCAAGAAAGAAAGAAAATTCAGCGGCTGTTTTGCGGTTAAGCCCTTGTGCCATTCCACCTATGATGGTTGCGGCTGAACGCGAAACACCCGGTATCATTGCAATGCACTGGAAGAAGCCGATGAATAATGATTTCTTGTAATCTATTTTTTCTTCGTTTGAGGATTGAAACCATTTGTCAACAAACAACAAGATGACTCCTCCAATTAACAGAGAAGAAGCAACCACCCAAACATTTTCCAAAAGGCTGTCAATAAAATCACCGAGCAGAAAGCCAATTACAGCGGCAGGAATAAATGCTACCAAGAGCTTGTAGTAAAAATCAAGTGACTGGAAGAAACGTTTCCAGTAAAGGACAACAACAGAGAGAATTGCTCCAAACTGAATATTGACTTCAAAAATCTTAACGAAAGAACTTTCGTTAATACCCATGAATGCCGAGGCAATAATCATATGTCCTGTTGATGAAACCGGAAGAAATTCGGTTATTCCTTCAACGATGGCGAGAATGAGGGCTTGGAGGAAGGTCATAGTTAATTGGGGGGGGTGATTGAGGTAATTGAGGGGTTTAAGGTAAATGAGGTAATTGTTTTCCTCAATTAACTAATCAACTTTTTCCTTAATAAACTTCTTCAATCCTTAGGTTTTTTCATGATTGCGAAAATCTCAATCACGAAACCGGCAATAACCACAATTGGAGCAAGTGTTATCCTGCGGAAAGAAAAAATTTCTTTGCTGAATACATTGGGGTCATTGGAGCCTCCGCCTGTCATGAGGATAAAGCCTGTGATGATAAATAACAACCCAACAATCAGCAGGATGTAGTTCTCTTTCCCGAAGGCAAGGTCGGATTTTTGGGTTTCGGTTTCTTTAGCCATTTGTTATTTGTGTTTTAATAATATAAATCGTCTCCTTTCAGTTTCAGATATTTCCTGACGGCAAATGTAGTGGAAAGCCATGAAATAACTGCACCGGCAGCAATTACCCCGGTAAATAGAATAGCGGTGATGATAAATTCCTGTAAGGCAAAAAGCTCAGGCGCTTCTCTTTTCACGAGATAAATAACAGCAAGCAACATCAGGTTGGCAATGCATGCGCCAATAATGCCGCGCACAATTCCGTTTACAACAAAGGGCTTGCGGATAAAAGCCTGTGTGGCGCCAACCAACTGCATGCTTTTAATAATAAATCGTTTGGAATAAACCGAAAGACGTATGGTGTTATTAATCAATGCTACCGCAACCACGCTGAGCAGGGCGCAGAAAATCAAAATAATTAAACTCATTTTCCTGACGTTGCGGTTAATGACTTCCACCAATGATTTCTGGTAATATATTTCATGGACTTTAGTGTCTTTAAGCAGAGTAGCTTCAATCTTTGCAATGCTGTCGGGGTTGGCATAAGCGGCTTTGAGTCGCACATCAATGGAAGGAAGAAGCGGGTTGTAACCAAGAAATTCAACAAAGTCTTCGCCTAAATCTTTTTTCAGGCGATCGGCAGCCTCTTCTTTTTTAATGTATTCGGTTGATTTTACATAAGGGCTTGCATCCATGAATTTCTGCATTTGCAGGATGTCAACTTCCTTTGCATTGTCTTTCATGATGACTGAGAAACCGATATTTTCTTTTACATAAATGGAAAGCGTTTGCGCGTACAGCATAATAAGACCTAGAATTCCGAGCATGAAGAGCACGAGCGAAATACTCACCACTGCCGTAACATTTGAAGCGCGGACTTTTCTTTTATGCGTTTTTTCTTCGTCAGTCATTTCTTTAGCGCGGCTAAATTAGGAAAAACAAATAAGGGCTGAAGCCCTCACACAATTTTTATTATTCTTGAATCTAGAAAACGGTAGTGGCGATTTTGGTTTTTGCTATGGCATTAAACCCGCCTTCCACTTCCGTGAAATTGCGGTAGCCCCTCGCCTGCAAAATGCTTGCTGCCGCCATACTGCGGTAACCGCCTGCACAGTGCAGAAAGAAATGTTCATCAGGATTTATCTCCTTTATCCATTCATTAATATATGCAAGAGGTTTGTTTTCTGCTTTGTTAATATGTAAAGTTTCATACTCGTTTTCCCTGCGAATGTCAAAGACTTTGCTTTCCTTGTTTATAAATTGCTTTTCAAATTCATCAGGGGTAATCCTGTTTACCCTGTCAATTTCTTTTCCTGCATCCATCCAGGTTTGAAAACCGTCCTTCAGATGCCCAATAATATTATCAAACCCAACGCGGCTGAGTCGGGTAACGGTTTCTTCTTCTTTGCCCAAATCTGTAACAAGCAACAACGGTTGTTTTACATCTGCCAGCAAAGCGCCCACCCAGGGAGCAAATTCACCATTTAAACCTATGTTTACTGATTGCGGGATAAAACATTTCCAGAATTCGGTGTTAATTCTTGTGTCTAAAATAAGTGCGCCTGTTTCTGCTGCCGCTGCTTCAAATTCCGGAACTGATAATGCATGCATCCCGTTATTTAACACCGTGTCGAAATTTTCATATCCATTTTTGTTCATAGCCACATTCATTGCAAAATAGGCTGGGGGAGGGAGCAAACCATCTGTGACTTCTTTGATAAACTCGGCTTCGGTCATGTTGGCACGCAAGGCATAATTATTTTTTTTCTGCATGCCGATGGTGGAAACGGTTTCTTTACTCATGTTTTTTCCGCAGGCGCTTCCCGCTCCATGGGCGGGATACACTATGACCTCATCGGGCAAGGTCATTATTTTTTCGCGGAGTGAATGAAAGAGTATTCCGGCAAGTTGTTCTTTAGTCATGCTGGTGGCTTTTTGTGCCAGATCTGGGCGACCTACATCGCCTATAAACAAAGTATCCCCTGAAAAGATGGCGTGAGGGTTTTCTTTCTCATCAAGCAAAAGGAAGCAGGAACTTTCCATGGTGTGTCCGGGGGTGTGGAGCACTTTTATTTTCACATTTCCCAATTCAAAAATTTGTCCGTCTTTGGCGCTGATGCAGTCAAATCCAGTTGCGGCACTGGGTCCGTAAATGATAAACGCGGCTGTTTTGTGGCTAAGGTCGAGGTGTCCGCTAACGAAATCAGCATGGAAATGAGTTTCGAAAATGTATTTGAGTTTTACACCATCCCGCTCAAGGCGGTCTAAATAGGGTTTTATTTCGCGCAAGGGGTCTATGATGGCGGCTTCCCCATTGCTGGTTATGTAATATGCGCCCTGGGCAAGGCAGCCCGTATAGATTTGTTCGATATGCATCTTATGAATTATTTATAATGCAAAGATGCAAAGATGATTTGAAACTCCTTAAATCCGGCTGGATGTTTTTCAAAGACAGTTGGAAAACAAAACAGGGTAACCTTTACTATTTTCAGGAATTATCAAAACATTTTTAATATTTCAGAAACCTGATATTTATCATAGTGTAGAAATATTCACTGCAATACATTTACATTTTTTGTTGTTTTTATTTTTTCTGTAATGACGGTAAAAAAAGAGAAAGAAAACGAATTGCCGAGACGGGGATTCTGCAAAGAATGTGTAAAATATTCTGTGGCACTTTCTGCTTTCAGTCTTTTTCCAGGTATAAGCAACTGGGCTGCTAATGCGGCAGAGAGAAAAGAAATTTTAAAAAATCCACTTTCTCCTTCAGGTGGAATTTGTAATCCGGCACCTGTTGATTTTGAAAAATTTTACCGACAGAAATGGACATGGGATAAAGTACATCTCGGAACACATAATGTTAACTGCTGGTTCCAGCAGAATTGCAATTTCCATGTTTATACGAAAGAAGGAAAAGTAATTCGTGAAGAACAGGTTGGTAATTATCCGCAGACAAATTCAAAGGTTCCCGACTTCAATCCTAAAGGCTGCCAGAAAGGTTGTTCGTACAGTGAACTGATGTACAGCAAACCAAGAATTCTAAATCCTTTGAAAAGAGAAGGAGAGCGGGGAGAAGGGAAATGGAAAGAAGTAAGCTGGGATGAAGCGCTTACGGATATTGCCGGAAAACTGATTGACACGATTGATCGGCATGGTTCAAAAACTGTTGTTGTTGATCCGGGCAGTAACATTGTAAACTACCTTGCTTTCTACAGCATGTTCCGTTTTTTCGATCAGCTCGACAGCGTAATTTTAGATGTGAACTGCGAATTAGGTGATGATCAGCAGGGCGCTGCAGTAACGTTTGGCGAGATAACCAACGACCGTTCTGCAGACGATTATTTTTATTCTGACCTGGTTTTTATCTGGGGTGGAAATCCTGCGTACACACAGATTCCGAATTTTCATTTTCTCACAGAAGCACGCTACAACGGAACTAAAATTGTTGCGATAAGTCCCGACATGAATGCTTCTGCGATTCATGCAGATTATTTTATTCCCGTGAAACCGGGAACCGATTCAGCGCTCGCAAACGCAATCTCTTACATCCTGATAAATGAGAAACTTTACAAACATGATTTGATTTGTGAACAAACGGATCTGCCATTTCTCGTAAGAATAGATAACAATAAACTGCTTAGGCAATCAGATCTTAAAAAAAACGGTTCATCAGAAATACTGTATCGCTGGAATCTGAATATTAACAAGCCACAGCAGGCAGACCAGGCAACACTGAACTTAGGAACCTGCAACCCTGCATTGGAAGGCGAATTCAAAGTGAAAACAATAAACGGAATAGTTACCGTGCAACCAGTTTTTGAATTTCTGAAAAAACAACTTGCAGATTTTTCTCCTGAAAATGCTTCAAAGATTTGCGGTGTAGCACCCGAAACCATACGCAAACTTGCCATGATGCTTGTTAATGCAAAGGCAGCAACGAATACGTGCACCAGCAACTTCTCGAAATTTTATCATGGTGATATTCTTGTACGTTCACAGATACTCGCTTTTATTTTGAGCGGACATCTTGGAAGAAAAGGTTCGGGTTATGTTACCGCTTCGTTTTTAGTTCCTGATGGTGGCGTAAATCTTGTGTATGAATTGGAGCAGGTGAAAGAGCGCGGCTTATATTATATGGCGAAGTATGGCGCAAGTTTCTGGACTAATCTGTATAAATCGGAAGACTGGAGATATACTTTATACAAATACCATATTGATACGTTTGTTGACTCGCGCTCGATGGTTAATTCAACCTTGTTTTGGAATCTTCACGGGGGAATAATTGAAGTAAGCGGGAGAACAAAAGAATGGGATCCTTACCTGAAACGTAACATCAATGAGTACATAAAAGAAACATTAGATAAAAACTGGCAGGTGCTGGATCCCGCGCTGAATACGCAACCGAGAGTACTTTTTTCCTGGGCGGGAAACAGTATAAGAAGAGTTCGTTCATCGCAGCAATTACTAAAAGTGCTCTGGCCAAAATTAGATCTGGTTGTTGCACTTGAAATGAGATTAAGCTCAACGGCAATGTGGGCTGATTATGTTTTGCCGGTGAACGGAGCTTATGAAAAAACGACCACAATGGTTGCCAACACAAATACATTGTCGCCATTTCTGCATACAACAAACAAGGCAACGGAAAATACCGGCAACTCAAAAGATGAATGGGAAATCGCATGTTTGCTTGCAAAAAAAATTCAGGAACTTTCAATACAACGAAACATCAGGACATTCACTTCAGCGCGAAAAAGAATAAGGCGTTTTGATGAAATGTATAATACGCTTACGGCAACGATAAAAGAAAATGAGAGCGAAAAAATCTCTAAAAAAATTGTTGATGAATCATCTAACCTTGGTGATGATGCATGGAACAAAATGAAGAAAAAAGGTTTTGTGAAATTCACGGGAGTAGGCAATGATCCTGCAAACTTCGGAAACGCCTGTGATATAAAACCCGGAGAAACAATCAGTCCTCACACATGGCATACAGAAAATAAAAAACCCTGGATGACACTCAGCAGGCGCATACAATTTTACATTGATCACGATTGGTATCTTGAACTGAAAGAGCAATTGCCCATTCATAAGAATCCTCCCAAAGCAGGTGGCGATTATCCGCTGGTGCTTACGAGCGGTCATGCACGCTGGAGCATACATTCGTTGTGGCGCACCGATCCGCTGATGCTGCGCCTTCAGCGTGGCGAACCTTTTTTACTGATGTCCGAATCAGATGCACAGAAAAGAGGAATTGCCGATGATGACAAAACGAAAGTTTATAATGATGTCGGCTATATGCTCACGCGGGTAAAAGTTTCACCAAACGTACAGCCTGGGCAGGTTATAATGTATCATGGCTGGGAAAGTTACCAGTTCGCAGAATGGAAAAGTTACAGGAATGTTCTTGCTTCTCCTTTGAACCCAATTGAAATGGTGGGTGATTATCCATACCTGAAACCGATTATGGCGGTAAGGCAGCCCGGGCAAAACGACAGGGACACGAGAGTGGAGGTTGTGAAAAATTAGCTATGAAAGAAGAAAAACAGGAAATGGAAAAGATGGAAAAACAAATAGCAATGGTAATCGATCTGAATAAATGTATCGGTTGCCAGACCTGTACCATTTCCTGCAAACGCTTGTGGACAAACGAACCCGGTATGGAATACATGTACTGGAATATTGTAAATACCGTTCCCGGTGAAGGAACTCCGCGTGGATGGGAAAAGATGGGCGGAGGATGGAAAGACGGAAATCTGAATTATGGAAAAATTCCTACAGAAGAAGAATTCGGGAAAGCTTGGGAATTTAATTTTGATGAAGTTTATTACAAAGGCAATGCGCAAAAAGAACATTTAAAACCTCTTGGCGACCGCCCTGAATGGGGACCCAACTGGGATGAAGACAAAGGCGCAGGACAATTTCCTAACAGCTATTATTTTTATTTGCCGCGTATTTGTAATCATTGTTCAAAACCGGCTTGCCTCGCTGCATGCCCGCTGAAAGCAATTTACAAAAGAGAGGAAGATGGCGTTGTTGTTCATGACGGGGATAAATGCAAGGGAACACGTTTATGCCACTCGGCATGTCCGTACAAAAAAGTTTATTTCAATACTGCAAAGAACATGTCGCAGAAATGTATTGCTTGTTTTCCGCGATTAGAAAAAAATGTTGCACCGGCTTGTGTGCGCCAGTGCCCGGGCAGAGCAAGACATTTCGGTTATATCAACGACAAGGAAGGACAGGTGTATAAACTTGTTAATGACTGGAAAGTGGCGTTGCCGCTGCATCCTGAGTTCGGAACAGAACCGAATGTGTTTTACATTCCGCCTCAGCTTCCCGCGAAACTAAATCCTGACGGAACGATAGATGAAAACGCTCCGCGCATTCCGCTTGGTTACCTCGAAGAATTGTTTGGCAGCGGAGTTGGAAATGTTCTGGAAATAATAAAAAAGGAAAGAGAGAAAAAAGAATATTCTGAACTGATGGCTTTGCTGATCTCGCGCAAATGGGAAGATATGATGAAACCATTTCATCAGCCACCGGTGAAGGAGGGCTGAGTTTATTATTTTGGAGGAGGATTTCTTTTGTCCAGAGGAGTGGGTTGTTTGTCCAGCGCTGGGGGTGGAAGGTGAACATTAATTTTGGAAATTATATTGGTAATCCGGATTACTTTGCATTACTTTTTTGCTTTCGGGATAATTTTCAACAAACCAAACCATAAAGGCGGTTACGTCAATTTTCTCGGAGAGCATCTTTTGTCTTCTTGTTTGAAATTCTTGTTTGAGGTTTGAAGTTGCTATGAGCTGTTCTAACCTTTCCAGGATTTTATCATCGGTATTTAAGCGGATTATCAGGGAATATGTATCAGCCAATTCTGTAATGTAGCCCATGTTTAATGTGTTTACATAGATAGCGGGTGTTCCGAGCATTGCTGATTCGGCTGCCATGGTAGCGCCTTCTCCGATAAACATTTCGGCAAAGGCTAATACATTGTGCATGTCTTCGGGGTTAATGGCGATTCTGTATTTTTCAAATTCTTCGGGTAAATTGTTTTCAGAGGAAATGAATACTTTGTATTGCTCTTGTAACTTTTTGATCAGTTTTCTTTTTACTTCTATGGATATACCTGAATGGCCTACATCGTGACTGGCTTGCCATGAGACAAATCTGAGGATAACGAATTTTTCGTTTTGTTTTAGTTTTAGCGTTTTAAGGATATTGGGGTTGGGTGTAAAATAGTTGGGGTGTAGTGCACACAATTCAATGAATCCGTTGAATTTGATTTGATTTTTGCCCATGTTTTTGGTGAAACATTCGGGTGTGAGAATTGCATCGGTGAAGGGGATATACATGATGTGCCCGAACTTTGCATGTTCGGTATCGTCAAAAGTGATATGTGGTTTGCCAAGTAGTTTAGCAACTTGTGCGGCATAGGGTGAGGCAAAACTTAGAAACAAATCGGGTTTAAATTTTTGGGCGAGTTTGAAAAGTTTGAGATTGGCTTTGGGGATGTAAAGCATTTTGCCGAGTAATCCTTTGCCTCCTTTTCCTCTTGTTGTGTATGGTATTTTATTGTGATCGAGCAAATCGAAGGTGCATTCTTTTTCGCGTGAGGAAACTATTATGGAATGTCCTTTTAATTTCATTATAGCAATGAAGTTTTTGAAGTAATGGACGTGGGCGGGGTGACCTATATCTATAAAGATTTTCATCTTACTGTATTTTGCTTTATCTGTGCAGATATTTTTCTTTTAGCGTGTTGCAGATGTAGTTTTTTCTGTATTTAAGGACTTCCTGATCTGTGGTTCTGGGTTCATTTTTTAAGTATAAGGAAATAAAGTATTTTGTAAAAGTAAAAGCAATTAATGATCTTTTTTTTACTAATAGCTTTAAAGTATATAAGAAGCAGAAGAGGAGGGAATGTCCTAAAAAATAACGGGAGTAGGCGTTTTTCTTTAATCCTATTGCAATTCCTTCGGCACTGGAGGTTGGTCTGGATTGGTATACGATCAGGTTGGACACTATTTTGTTTTGAAATCCTCTGACTCTTGTTTTTTGGAGGATGACAGCATCGGCAGATGGAATGTGGGGGTATCCACCTATTGATTCGAGTGCAAGCCGGTTAATTAATCGTGCGGCACCGGTAGGATGGGTTGAGTATCTCTTTTCTTTAATAATTATATTATTATCATAGGAGTATAAACATCCGCTGACTGTACCTATTTTGGCTTTATTGAGAATATAATTTCTGAGGGTTTTAAAATATTCTTTCTGATCAATAATAATATCGCCATCTAAAACACCTATGCAATCCCATGTGATGCTTTTTTGTTTTGCTATTTCTATTGCTTGTTCAAATCCATATTTTATCAGGAAGTGATATTTCCAGGTTATGTCTCTTGCATCTTCTTTAATATCGTATGTGTAAACAAAAGCGGGGTGTTTATTTTTGAATTGGGTGATTAAGGTTTTGGAATTATCGGTGCTTCCATCATTAATGATGTACCATATAGTTGGTAATTCTGTTTGATTTTCGACTGAGCTGAATAATCGGGGAAGATTATTTTCCTCATTTTTAATTGTTGTGACGAGCAGGTATCCCATTATTGTATGATAGTTGTCCTAATGTACTTCCAAGAATAAAAAAAAACAGTGCGTTGTATCCAATGTACCGTATGGATCCTACGAATAAAGTAAATAATAAGATGATAACAGAGCAAAGTGAAAAATATAAATATACATTGTCGGGAGGTTGTTTTGATTTAGTAAATGAATTAGGGTTATCTAATAAATATTTTTTTTTGCTGTAATGAAGGCTGAAAGAGCTGAATAATATAGAAGCAATAAAAATTAAAAACATTATTAAACCTATGTATCCAGCTCCTAAAAGAATTTCACCGTAGAAAGAGTGCATGGGGCGGTCTTGAAATTTATCTAACTCGTATTCGCCTCTTGTAAAAAATAGCTTGCCGTTGCCAAAGTAGAATAAATTGTTGTCTTTTTTTATTATGTCATTGACATTTAGCATCTCAATGAAGCGACCTTCGTTATCAATATCTATGGATGTTGAATATTTATCTCTTTTCTGAACTTGTTGACTTCTTAAAAAGAAAAATTGAATCGAAAATACTGCAACTACTGCTGCTATTAATGATAATCTTGTAAAATAATTTTTGAAATTTAATATTAAAAATAATAATCCTATGCCGAGCATTATGATTGGTGTTCTTTTAAATGTAAATAGGAATATTAATATTGAAATAAAAGTTATGATTCTTAAATAGTTTGTTTTTTTTAAATGTTTTTTAAAAAACCAGATAGTTATTAGAGCAAATACAGGTGCATTTAACTGATCGTCTTTTAAACCATAAATAATGCCTGTATTGTACATATTAGGGCCTATTTTTAAAGTAGATAAAATGATGGTTCCAATCAAATAGAAAATAAGATAATTGTAGAGTATGTTAATGAGCTTCTTAAACCTTTCGGGGCTGATGAATTTCATTGATATGGGTACAAGAATTAGTACATATACTAATGATCCATATCTTGAAATGGCATTTACTGTATCATCTGCGAATGACATTCTAAAAAAGAGATAGACACACAATGAAATGGTTAGTATTAAAATAGATTTTACATTATTACGAAGCCATTTGGAATTGACTATGTACCCCATCATAAAATATAGAAGAACAAAAAGTGTATAGCCGTTATAGCCGCCAATATCACCCCATATTGGGATTACTTTAACAAAATCTAATAAGAGCAAATAATATGGCAGTGTTAATATGTAGTCAATATTATTCTTTTTTTGAATAAAAATGATCAATAATATTAAAAAGAAAAAAAACAGCAGCATTACTTAATTATTGACCTGATTGACTGAAATATGAAGCTTTGACGTAAAGTTAGCTTGATAAAATCAGATAGTTTGGCATCGGTAACTTCAATTATATCTAAGAGTGAATTTGTAGTTTTTTCAAGCGAATGATTTTCTTTAACATAACTATAAGAACGTGTTGCGAATTCGCTCCAATCGGAGCATAAATTACTTAGTAATGCGTTCATTGATATTCTATTTTCGTTTGAATATGGGAATAAATCAATAAATATCCCCAATTCAAAAAGCTTATTATCATAAATCCATTTATACTTATAATCAAATGGGTATTCCTTATTTGAGGGGTCGATTAATATTGTTGGCACCCCAAATTTGGCTGATTCGAGAGCTGATGTTCCCATAGCGAAATGCAAATCTGAATTAGTTGACAAGTATTCATCCAATAAATTACCCGTTAAGTTTAATTGGAAAGAGACTTTCGTTTTTTTTAGATTTAATAGAGCGATTTCTTGTTGGAAGAGTTCTTTTATATCGGTAATTATTACAAAGTCAATATTGATGTTGTAATCTGAATTCTCTATATCGAGTAGAATTTTTTTTACAGGGTATATTTTCCACATAACACCTCCTCTGCCTAAATAGGTAATAATGATTTTCTGTTTGTTTAAAAGAGACCTGTTTGGAATATTCAGATGTGGAATTATCTGAGTCGGAACAGGAAGGTACTGAGGATGATTTAAGATAATTTGATAATCATGCTCAACAGCCGTTAAGCAACATTTGTCCATAAAAAGCATTCCATTCTTATCAATCAGATAATTAATTAACTTTTTTGTTTTACTTTCTGATGAATAAATAATCAGATTATTTGCTTTTCTGAAAACGCCTGGCAAAAGAGTCCAAAAAACAATAAATGGATTTTTTTTTAGAAAAGGACGTAGATTAGAAGTGAAGTTGCCTATTAATAAAACATCGTTTTCATTGATATAATTACACCATTTTTTTGAGGGTATGAGGGTAGTATTAATTATTTGAATGCATGGATTTAAATCTTGTATATTTTTAAAGACATAACTTGTTTGCTTACAAAAAACAATTGTGTTAATGCTTTTCTCTGATAAATCTTTTATGAAATTAATGAAAAGATTTTGGACTCCACCAACAGTTTGCTGATCATAGCCGTAGAATATTAATTTTCTCACTCTATCTACTATTTTGGTTTTTTAAACCTTTGTGTTACTAATTCTTTCAGTCCAATTCTGTTACTTAACTCCCGATAGGAATACCAACCAGAAATAAAGATTAATATTATTCCAATATAATAGGAATATGGCTTATCAATAAACCTCATTACAATAAAACAACTTGCAGCTAATAAAAACTGTATTATAAAAATACGAAAAAATATTGTATCAAAAGCATATTGATAGCTTATTTTAGCGGTTAGATATATTTGAAATAAATGTATAACATATCCTATAAAAAATGAAATGCCTAAACCCTCTAAGCCAAAATAGTTATATCCAATTAAATTCAATATCAATAGATATGTGTTTGCAAGAACCTCACTCCAGAAGAATATCTTGCTGGCTCCTTTAGCCAAGAGAATAAATCCGATTGACCAACTTGAAGCTTTAAAAAACATTCCCATGGCTGCCCAATGTATCATTTCATCAATCGCAATAAACTTATCAGAATATAATGTGATAACTATCCATTGTATGAATATCAGAAATATCATAATGATAGGTGCAAGAACCAATATTATCATTTCTGCTTGCTGATTGATGAATTCTTTAGAAAGTTTATTACTATGGGCTACAGCTGATAAGCGTGGAAAGTAATCGGCTCCCATGGCGGTAAAAATCAAACCCACATAAGTATTAATGATTGCAAAACCGGCACTATATAAGCCTACTTGTTCTACTCCTCCAGTGTTATTGATAAAGATACGAACCACATAGGATGCGCCTAGAGTAATCAAACTACTCAAACTAATCATAAACCCCATTAAGAGCATGCTTTTCCCTTCAGCAAAAGTTCTGACGGATGATACTTTTATCGGTTCTGTTTTTATTTTGAACGCGAAATACCATGATAACAATAAGGAAATTAATGCAGCCATAATAATAGCGGGGACAATTCCCTTAATTCCTAATTTGTAATACAGTGGAACTGTAAAAATCAATCCTAATGCACTACCTATTACATTAGCTTTTGCAAGGTATTGCAGTTTGCGCATGCCCTGAAGCACGGCTAATTGTCCTGCGCTAATTTGTTTAAACAATAAAGTAATAGAAATCCAAATAAAAGCTATTGTATAATCTGTGTTTCCAAAAGTGAGTTGACTTAGCCAGGATGAGCATATTATTGCAACTAATGTTCCCAGTATGCCTGTAATCCAAACCAAGCGTCTGAACACCTTAACAATAGTAGAAATTCTTAGTTGATTTCCTGTAGCGTTAGCTGCTGATATATCTCTAACGGCACTTGTTCCTAAACCAAAATTTGTTAAACCTGAGATTAGTCCAATTGTAGTTGTAAATAAGGTTGCTATTCCTATACCTGTAGGGCCTAATAAGATTGCAATAAATTTAGAGCGAATAATTGCAATAATAATATTGAAAACCTGTGCCCCACCAAATAATGAGGCGGCTTTCATTATTTGGCGATAGGAATTCTGTTGGTCAGACATTTATCTCTTTGATTATTTTCGCAGGAATCCCGCCAATTATCAAATTGGCATCAAACTTTCCAGATACAACTGCACCTGTGGCTATAATGGTATTGTCTCCTATTTTTGAATTTTTAAGTATGGTTACATTATTTCCAATCCAAACATTATTTCCAATTATAATTTCACCTATTTCACCCAGTTGTTTTCTTTTCAATGGATTTATATCATGGGCTTCATGATCTATCATGGTAACATTTTGTCCTATTAATGTGTTGTTCCCAATCTCAATATAGTTTGCTGCGCACAGGAATATGTTATTATTTGTCAAAACATTATTGCCTATTTTTATTTTTGCATTTGCATACCTTGGTTGTATTTCTATGGAACCTCCTCTAAAAAATCCACCCAATTTATATCCGAAATGACAATTAAATCCAATTTCAGATAACCCTTTACCGGTAAAATAAGTTTTTTGCCTAAACTGGATAGAGTTGCCTTTAAAAATAATTTTTTTGTGTACTAATTTCTTTAGGTTTGAGAAATAGAAGTTATTAATAAAACCCCATTTATTAATAACTTCTCTATGAACCTTTTTTAAGAAATTAAGCATTATAATTATTTAATTGATGAGTAATAAATTCTATTTCACTTTGATCTATCACCGGACTTATAGGCAGGCTTAATACCTCCCTGTGTATTTGCTCTGTAACCGGAAGAGATAAACCACTCCATTCCTTATACGCCATTTGCTTATGTGGAGGAATAGGATAATGAATTAATGTTTGTATTCCTTTTTCATTTAAATATTTTTGCAATTTATCACGTTCTCTATACCTTACAACAAAAAGATGCCAAACATGGGAAACTGGTATGCTGCTGCTATTTGGCAAGACTATTTCTGATTGTTTGATGTTTTCTAAATAGTAATTTGCTATTTCGCGCCTACGTTTATTCTCTGCGTCAAGATTTTTTAATTTTATTTTTAAAACTGTAGCCTGAATTTCATCTAAACGAGAATTTAATCCCTTATATTCGTTTTCATATTTTTTACGGCTCCCATAATTAGAAACTGCTTTAATAACATCTGCCAATTTATCATCATCAGTGGTTATAGCACCTGCGTCTCCTAAAGCTCCAAGATTCTTTCCGGGATAAAAACTATGTCCGGCAGCATCACCTAATGATCCAGTTCTTCTTTCATTATAATAACAGCCTTGTGCCTGAGCATTATCTTCAATAATTTTTAAATTATATTTCACTGATAGTTTTTCGATTTCAGGGTGCATGGCATTTTGACCATATAAATGCACTAACATTATAGCTTTGGTTCGTTCTGTTATTTTTTCTTCGATTAGAAGAGGGTCTAAATTATACGTTTCAATAGTAGGCTCAACTAATACAACTTTTAGCTTATTATCAGTAATTGCTAAAATAGAAGCGATATAGGTATTGGCGGGAACAATGATTTCGTCACCTTCCTGTATAGTGCCCAATTCAATGTAGGCTCTTAAAATAAGACGAAGTGCATCTAATCCATTGGCTACGCCTATGCAATGCTTTGTTCCAATATAATTTGCATATTCCTGTTCAAAGGCTTTTACTTCTTCGCCAAGCAAGTACCACCCTGAACTAACAACTCTATTGATTGCCAGAGAAAGTTCTGGTTGATAGGTAAAATTAATTTTTTGCAAATCAAGAAATTTTATCATCAATTTATTTTTAAGCCTTCATTAGATATTCTCCCTTTTTGAATAGCCGGATTTCCATACCAAATCGTATTTTTGGGGACGCTTTTAGTAACTACACTCCCAACACCAATGAGTGCGTATTCACCTATCTCAATTCCTGCCATAATAGTAGCATTCGCTCCTATTGAAGCTCCTTTTTTTATGACTGTTTTTAAAAAAGATTTTGGATATTTTTTTGATCGAGGATAAATATCATTTGTAAAAGTAACATTTGGACCGATGAATACATTGTCTTCAATTGTAATTCCATCCCACACTTGGACTCCGGGTTTTATTGTTACGTTGTTTCCAATAACAACATCATTTTCAATAAAGACATGGCAATTAATGTTGCAATTTTTCCCGATTACTGCATTGGGCAAAATAATGCAAAATTGCCAAATTGTAGTTTCTTCTCCAATGTGAGAAGTTTGAACATCGGCTAAAGGATGTATCTTCATTCTAATTTATATTCTAAGAACTCTTTAAAGTCTCTGATGTAATCATTTTCATCATATATGTGGGAAGCTAGAACCAAACAAATAACACCAGATGAAAATCCTTTTTCTGCCGCCCAAATACTGGGAGGTATGTGTAATCCATAATCAGGCCTGTTTAGCATAACAGTTCGTTTAGTTTTACCATCATTTAATTCTATTTCAAAACTTCCACTTGCTGCAATTAAAAATTGATGACATTCTTTGTGTGCATGAGCCCCCCTATCCTCACCACTAGGTACATCATAGATATAAAATACGCGTTTAACATCAAATGGAATTTCACTGCTATTTGTAACAGGCGTAATATTACCCGCTCTATTTTGCAATTTTTGTAATTCTATTACACTACAATCAAAAACAGATACTTTTTTCATTTTATAACTGTTTTTATAAATTCATCGTAATCTCTTATATAGTCTGCTTCATTGTATACTGTGGAGCTAATTACAAATGCTAGAGAATTAGTGGAAAAGTTCTGCATCTGTCTCCACATGCCTGCAGGAATATATAAACCATAATAAGATCTATTGAGAGAAAATGTTTGTTTGTTTGTTCCGTCATCAACTACCACATCAAAACTACCGGAAAGAGCTATTATAAATTCGTGTTGTATTTTAAATGCATGACCACCCCTTACTTCTCCTCCGGGAACATCATATATCCAATAAGTGCGTTTTATTAAAAAAGGTATATGATTATTTTGTTCTAGAAAAGTTAAATTCCCTCTTTCGTCCAGAATTTTAGGGAGTTGAATAATTTTTACTTTTTTTAAACTCATTATAATAATGCTCCAAATATATTATTAAAATCGTTTTTAGAAAATCTGAAATATAAGTTCAGGGTGTCAACTAAAAAACATTTTTGAATATTTTATATTTTATATTTTTTTTATAAGGAATCAAACCACAATCTAATACGCTAATGTTTTTTGAATTTTAATAAAAATGAACTAAAGAACTTTAAGAAAGCAGATTTTTTCTTTTCTTCTTCCATGTAATACCCATATCCATATCCATATCCATATCCATATCCATATCCATAATTTCCTAATTTTCTGTCTATGCCATTAAACACGATAGAAAGTTTTTTCATTTTATTTTGGTTATAGATATCGGCAATGGAAAATAGATATAATTTTGGAGTTCGACTTTGTCTTACAATGTAAATACTTGCATCCACATGCTCTGCTATTATCAAACTATCAGTAACTAAACCAATAGGAGGAGAATCAATAATAACGATATCAAATTTTTCTTTGAGGTTCGCTATTAATTCTTTTAGTTTATCCGACATGAGTAATTCGGCAGGGTTAGGGGGAATGGGTCCTGAAGAAATCATATACAAATGTTCATTTATGCCAGATTTTGATATAATCTCATCGAAAGATGCTAATCCTATCAGGTAATTACTGATGCCTAAATTGTTTCTGTTCTCAAGACCTTTTGTAAGTTTTGGTTTTCTTAAGTCCATTTCAAGTACAACGGTTTTTTTGCCTGAAATAGCAAAGGTTAATGCCATGTTAAGTGAAACAAAAGTTTTTCCTTCACCACTGATGGAAGAGGTAACCAGCATTACTTTTTCTTTAACACCAACACCCATAAACTGAAGATTGGTTCTGATAGAGCGAAATTCCTCAGAGATAGCAGATTTTGCTTTAGTATGAACAGCAATATTTGAATCAATATCACTTTGACCAACTACGCCAATAATAGGAGCTTTTGCATTTTTCTCAATTATTGATTTTGAAACCACTTTGTCGTTAAACAATTCTTTCAGATAAAGGAAAAAAGCAGGTAAAGAAAATCCCACGAATAATGCAAGGAGGTAACTGAGGTATTTTATTGGTTTTATTGGTTTGTCGGAGTAATAAGCAGGCTCGATAACTTTATTATCTGAAACAGTTGCTGCAAGGGCAATTGCAGATTCTTCCTGCTTTTGTAATAAATATAAATATAGATTTTCTTTAATTAGCTTTTGGCGCTCAATGCCTAATAAATCTCTTTCAATAGTTGGAATTTTTTCAATATTCTTTTCATAATTAGCCAACTTATTAGTTAATTGCTGTTGGTTAATTTCCAGAGATTCTTTTAAACTTGAAATGTTTTTCTTGATGTTTTCTCTTGCTGTTTCAATCTGTTCTTTTAAAATAGTATTCAAAGGGTTTTCCTTTTTTACAGTATTATGGTAACTGATTTTCAGCGATTCCAAATTATAAAGATCCCCAATCAATTTTTGAAGTGATGGATTGTCATTGCCTAAGAAAGGAGGAGTCTTAAAATCCTGCAAGGATAGGTTTTTGTCAATTTGATTGATAAATTCAAGTTCCATAGAAATTTTAGAAAGTTCTTTATCATATTCCTGAACTCCTTCAAGCAGCAGCCTGGATTCTTCACTTATATCGGCTATACCGCGTTTTATCTTATATTGTTCTACCTCAGATTCAATATTCGTTAAATCACCTAAAACATAAGTCAATCGCTCCTTGATAAAATCTAAAGTGTGAGAAGCCATCTCACTTTTTTGGTCAACCCCTTTTTGAATATAGACTTTTGTTATCTCGTTTAAAAAATCTTTGCCTTTTTCAGGCACATCTGTTTTAATGGATAAGTCCAGAACCGTAGCCATTTTGTTTACAGTTACCACTTTAAAATCTTCATAAAACCCTTCCTCCAAATATGGCTTGCTGTTAAAAACAACCAAATAAATTCTGTCAATTTTATCATCATTTAAGAATAAATTCTGATCAAAGCCTACATTAGGAACAACTTTAATTTGAGAGTATCCGATTTTAAAGGTTTCATTATATCTTACAGTTTTAGTTTCCTCATTAATCGTAAATCTTATTTCCCCGTTTTTTTCAAAATAAACTTTATGAGGAATATTGTATAATTCGGCAGGTAACGAATCATATAATACTCTGAATGGTATCTTTTCCCTATATAGCTCTGATGTCTTTATGTCGCCTACTCCGAAATAACTCACATTAAAGTTTAAATTTTCAAGAGCTTTTGAAATAACCGGTCTTGAGTGAATGATTTCAATTTCATTTTCTACAATTCCGGCATCTTTAAAAATGTCAAGTTCTTTAAGAATTTCTGTGCCGGGTGGTGATTTTTTTGAATCCTGAACCAGAACTTTGCTAGAAACTAAATATATGCTGGTAGAATACCTATTATAAAGGTATGCCCCTAAAAAAGCTATTACAAAAGCAAAGACAAATAAATACCAATAGCGTATATATCGAAAAAATAGTTCGCGTATATTTAACTCCTCTTCTTGTTGTTCCTGAATATTGTAAATGCTTTCGCTATGTTGCTCACTCATTTTTTTAAATAAAGCAATAAAACTGTCAATGTGCTGATTCCACTAATAATAATTGGCAATATCCTATAAATTACATCTGCATTAGCAGCTTTTCCACTTCCGGGATTAACATATATTACATCATTTGGTTGCAGATACATATATGGTGAATTGAGCACATCTTTTGAAGTAAGATCAATATTGTATATTTTATTCTTACCGTTTTCCTCACGTATCAGTTTAACCCCTTTTCGTTGCCCATACAAAGTAAGATCACCAGCTAATCCCAAAGCTTCCATTAATGTTATTCTTTCATTTGGGACAGGATAAACACCGGGACGAGTAACATCCCCTAAAATTGTAATTTTAAAGTTTGAAAACCTTACACTGACAGTTGGTGACTGAAGGTACTTGTCAAGTTTCTCTAAAAGAAGTTTCTGAATCTGACTAGTTGTTAGTCGGTCAACTTTAATACTCCCCAACATTGGAATCTGAATATCCCCTTCATTATCCACCAGAAAACCTGGAGTTGCCTGGGTTAAAGACTTGTCAGGCGCTGAAACATTTTGATTTATAAATGGAAAATTAATTAATTGATTTGTCTCTGCACTTAAACTCATCACGGTTATGTTGAGTATGTCCCCTGATTTAATAACAGGTTCAAAACTACCTGTCCTTAATCCTGAATTTACAGATACAGTTTTTGAAGTATCAGAACCAGGAATATCCTGAAAATAGGCTATCTGCTTCTTGGTAATACAAGAAGTAAATAACACTACAAAAAACAACACCCAAAGTTTATTAATTAATCTCATTTTCGGATAATATGCCCTGTTTTTAAGCCGCGCAAAGGTAGAAAAAGAATTTAATGGATTTTTAAATCCCCATTTTCAACCATTGATAATATAATTCAACACCTTTTTTTATATCTGTCTTTGGGTTGTAACCAAGTAATGTTCTTGCTTTGCTGATGTCTGCAAATGTTAAAGATACATCTCCCTGTTGTACTTCAGCCTGATTAATTACGGCTTTTTTTCCAATTGTTTTCTCTGTTAAATGAATGAGTTCTTGCAGAGAAACGGTATTTGATTCGCCAAGGTTAATGATTTCATATCCTTTCAATTTATTGATTGAGGATACTATTCCATCCAAAACATCTTCAATGTAGGTATAGTCTCTTTTGGTCGTTCCATTACCGTATATAGTAATTGGTTTATCTTCTATAACAGCTTTAAAAAACTTATTAATAGCCAGATCCGGTCTTTGACGTGGACCATAAACAGTAAAAAGCCTCAGGCAGAAAATATCAAAACCATATAAATGATGGTAAGTATGGCACAATAATTCGCCTGCTTTTTTTGAAGCTGCATAAGGAGAGATTGGGTAGTCCACTTTATCATTCTCAGAAAACGGAATCTTTTGATTGTTCCCGTAAACTGATGAAGAGGAGGCAAAAATCATCTTCTTCAGGTTTGCCTTTTTCATTGCTTCCAGTAAGTAAAGGGTTCCTGTTACATTTATCCTGTAATAAATTTCTGGAAGTTCTATTGATTGCCTGACCCCACCTCTGGCTGCAAGATGGATTACCACATCAGGTTCGTGCAATTTCAAACAATCATAGAGTTTTTCTGCATTTAGAATATCGCCTTCAATCAAAGTATAGTTTTTGTTTTTAAGTGCAGATGATATGTTTTGCCGTTTTATTTTCTCCGGATAAAACAGGTCAAAATTATCGTACACTATTACTTTTTGCCCTACAGCAAGCAACCTGTCTGCAAGGTTTGAACCAATGAACCCGGCTCCGCCTGTGATAAAAAATTTCATTAGTGATTAATTCTGAACTAAAAACAAAGGGGCGCAAAAATAGGAAAATATGCTATGCACAATTTTTAATTCAACTTCTGTGCGAGTTCTGCGCAAGAAAAAATATATTCGCAGACCAGCAAGACTATGAAAGCCCATTTTATTTGTTACCCTTTTTTTCTGATATTATTCTTTTCCCCGCTTATTATTTCGGCTCAGGGAAAGAAAATTTTCGCAAAAATTGTTGATGAAAAAAATATTCATGTTCCTTATGCAAACATTGTTTTTAAGATGGGAGAGAAAGGGCTTGCGTCAGATGAGCATGGGGAGTTCAGCATTTTATATTTTGAAAATGATTTGCATGACAGCTTGTGGATTTCTGCTATCGGATACGAGAAGAGGCAAATTTCACTTACACAGCTTTTATCAAACCCGGTTATTGTTCTTCCTGTAAAAAATTATCAACTCTTTGAAATACCTGTGTCGGCAAGGGAAGCTGAAAACATGGTAAAAAAAGCGATTGAACGTATTCCTGAAAATTATCCGCAGAGTCCTTATTTAATAGAAATGTTTTTTCGTCAGTTTCACCGCGAAAACGGGAAAGCTGCAAGACTGATTGAAGCGGTACTGACAGTTTACGATCCCGGTTATATCAATCCTCAAAGCATGTTGATGAAAGAAAAGTTTGAAATCACAGAACTAAGGCGCAGCAAGGTTTTTGAGAAAAACGGTTTTGCACATGACGATCACCTTGTCAGCCTTTTCAAACAAAACATTGTTCACTATCCGCGAGAAACTATTCTTAATTCTTCGGCAATAGATTATTTTCATTTTGAAAAAGATGAAACCCAACATTCTGATACTTCAACCTGCATCAAATTTTTCCATAAAAACCCTTCGGATCCGAAAACAAGATGGGGAAAACTGTATATCGGGAATCAGGATTTTGCTGTTTTAAGGATGGAAGAAAACACAGGTAAAAATGATGATTTTAATCCGCGCCTAAAAGCTGCATCCAATTCTGAATGGAAGTTTTTTGAAGGCGAGATGACCATCAATTATAAGCGTGTTTCGCGCAAATATTATTTAGATAGTATTTCGTTTTTTTACCGCCACAACATTGTGAGTAAAATTTTCGGGAGCACGGATTTTACCGTTGATGAATATTTTAATTTATGGACTGAAATGCCTGACACTGTTAGTATTTCAACGAATTACCAAAGCAAAAATTTTCAAAATTCAAGTAATCTTTATTCAAAGAAATACACTTATAATTCTGAATTTTGGGAAAGTTATTTGCCTTCAATCGAACATCCGCTTGACCCTTCTATTGTTTCTGAGTTTGAAAAAAATGCAACACTTGAAGAACAGTTCTTGAGGAATGAAAACCCCTGAAATCATAAGCGTTTCCTATATAACCTTACATAACCCTGCCGGGCTGAATCAGGATAAAGAAAATAAACATAACCACTCCTGATTTTAATATTTTCTGCAAAAGGGAAGCCCGAAAAATCTGCGCTGCTTTCTATTTCACCTGTTTGTATGTTAACTTCTTTCAACTGAATAATACCATTCTTTCCAAACACAGCATAGCACTTGTTTTCGACTTCATCCGTCAGTATATTTTCTTTCCAGTTTTTTTGTTTATGAAATGAAATAAAAACTGAAGTCAGCGGTTTCCCGCTTTCTGAATACTGCTCAATCTGTCCATCCACAAAATTGAAAACATACATGGTGTCGCGCAGTTTCACTAAAGGGGCATATACTTTTGAAACCACCATACTATCGAAAAAGTGTTTGTCCCATTCTTCATATTTATGTCCCGGAGCAAGCGCAAATTCCGCCTCATTTTTTAGCATATTCAGCTTTTTACGGTCTGAAATTACACTGAGCATATTATTGCTTTTCTCTGCGCTGTCTTTGAAAGAATAAAGTAATGAAAGTCCTTTGTTTGTAAACTCACTGAAATAAAAATTGTCGTGTAGTTTTTCCACACAAGGCAATAATTTTTCTTTTAATATTTCAGAAGTTACCGGATAAAGAAGCTGAATATTTTTACCATCAAAATTCAGTTGAAATGAAAATTTTTTTTCAACAAGATGGAGGTTATCCATACAATCATGAAAAATAAATTCAGGGTGAACATCAAGCGGTGTAACTGTTATGGTGTCAAATTTCTCATTCAGCAATACGAGAGATGGTTTTGAAAAACGCGTTGATTGTGCCAACAGTAAAATATTTTCATTCATAAATTCATAATCCATTATGGACAATTCGTTATTCAAAATTATATTTTCAGCTTTGCCCGGAAAAACTGAAACAACAGGCAATTCAGTAGATGTCTTTGTCAGGGGAATTAGCAAAACATTGTCCGGGGATGCATTAAGGTTAATGATCTGTGTTTCGTAGCCGATATGTGAAACAGAAAGTTTGACCGGAAACTTTACAGTCAAACTGAAATTACCATTTACATCTGTAGAAGTTCCGGTTCCTGAAATTTTTTCAAGCACATCAGCCTTTTCAAGCTGAATGGAGGTTTCAGCATCAACTATTTTTCCGTAAATAATTTGTTTTTCAATTTGTGCTTGTGCAGAAATTGCGTACAGAAAAACTAAAGGAAAGAGGATGGAAAAATTCTTCACAGGTTGAAAGTATGAATTTCAAATCTAAATTAAGCATCTCAATATTCTTACTTTTGCGCTATGATAAAATCAATGACTGGCTTTGGCAAAGCAACAAAAGAAATTGCAGGAAAGAAAATTACTATAGAAATCCGCAGTGTTAACAGCAAACAGTTTGACCTTAATTTGCGTTTGCCTTCTTCTTACCGCGAGAAAGAATCAGATATCCGTAAAGAGATACTTTCCACGCTTGAGCGAGGGAAAATTGATTTCCTCCTTTTTACCGAAGCTGCTGCAGCACTGAAAAAAGTTTCATTGGATAAAGAAGTAGCAAAGGCTTATTATTATGAAATAAAATCACTGGCTGATGAATTAAATATTGACCAGAAAGAAATTCTTTCCGCTTTGTTAAAAATGCCTGATGTGATTGCTGCTGAGCGCGAAGAACCCAATGAGAATGAATGGGAAGTTGTGAAAGAAGCATTTGCTGAAGCACTTGCATCAGCCGATAGTTTCCGCATCAGCGAAGGGAAAGAGTTGGAAAAAGATTTCAGTATGCGCATTGGAAAAATATTGGAGTTGCTTGAAAAAGTGAAAAGTTTTGAAAACGAACGGATGGAAACTATCAAAGCAAGGATTTCAAACAACCTTGCTGAAATAATTCCTCCTGACAAAACCGATAAAAACCGTTTTGAGCAAGAACTAATCTATTACCTCGAAAAAATTGACATCACCGAAGAAAAGCTGCGTCTGAAAACTCATTGCGATTATTTTCTCAGCACAATGAAAGAAGATTCCGCAGGGCGCAAGCTTGGTTTTATCACCCAGGAAATAGGGCGGGAGATAAATACCATTGGCTCAAAAGCCAACCATGCCGAAATTCAGAGGGCGGTGGTGCAGATGAAAGACGAGTTGGAAAAGATTAAGGAGCAGTTGTTGAATATTCTTTAACAATATTTCTTTCAATAATTTACTTGCAGAAATGTCCCAAATACCAGAATATCCGTTGTAAGTTTACTTTACTCGTAAAAAATCAGTAAACACCTACTTAATGGGAAACAATATGCCAAATAGTATTACTTTTTGGCAAAAAATAATCCTGAAAGTATTCATAATATTTATTTTGTCATCTACCTCAAATACGGTATATTTGTGCCGCTAAATATTATTTAGAACAATTCTAAGTAGATTGTGTTTAACAAGTAAACTAATTAAATATCAATGATTACTGTTTCCGAAAATGCAAAACAAAAAGCCATCAGTCTGATGCGCGAAGATAATAAACCTGAAAGTTCATTTATTCGTGTTGGAGTGGAAGGTGGTGGTTGTTCAGGGCTTTCCTATAGACTTGAATTTGATAACGATATAAAAGAAGGTGACCAGGTATTTGAAGACAAGGGAATAAAAATAGTGGTGGATAAGAAAAGCTTTCTCTACCTCGTAGGCACTGAGCTTGATTATTCCGGTGGGTTGAATGGGAAAGGGTTCATTTTCATTAATCCAAATGCTTCGCGTACATGCGGTTGTGGTGAAAGTTTTGCCGTGTAAAACAACATGGCAGAGCAAAAAGACATATTAGAAGAACACATTTCTTCGGAATACAAATACGGATTCACATCTGATATTGATACCGAAACCGCTCCTCCCGGGCTGAACGAAGATATTGTGCGTTTTATTTCCGCGAAGAAAAATGAACCAGATTGGATGCTGGAATATCGTCTGAAAGCTTTCCGTCATTGGAAAACAATGGAAGAGCCGCGCTACTGGGCGCACCTGAAATATCCTGAAATAAATTTCCAAAACATAATTTATTACGCTGCTCCGAAAAAGAAAAAAGAATTGAAAAGTTTGGATGAAGTTGACCCGGAGTTGCTTGCCACATTTGAAAAACTGGGTATTTCTTTGGAAGAACAAAAACGACTTTCGGGCGTCCAGTCAACCATTGCCATTGATGCGGTGATTGACAGCGTTTCGGTGAAAACCACTTTCAAGGAAGTGCTGGCAGAGAAAGGAATCATTTTCTGTTCGTTCAGTGAAGCAGTGCAGGAACATCCCGAATTAGTGAAAAAATATATGGGGTCAGTTGTGCCGTACACCGACAATTTTTATGCAACTTTAAACGCTGCCGTTTTCAGCGATGGTTCTTTTTGCTACATCCCGAAAGGCGTTCGCTGCCCGATGGAGCTGAGCACCTATTTCCGTATCAATACTTCTGGAACCGGACAATTTGAGCGAACGTTAATTATAGCGGATGAAGGTGCTTATGTAAGTTATCTTGAAGGTTGCACAGCACCGATGCGTGATGAAAATCAGTTGCACGCGGCTGTTGTGGAAATTGTTTCACATAAAAATGCGGAAGTAAAATACTCAACCGTTCAGAATTGGTATCCCGGTGATAAGAATGGCAAGGGTGGCATTTATAATTTTGTTACCAAGCGCGGAATTTGTCTGGAAGAAAATTCAAAAATTTCCTGGACGCAGGTGGAGACCGGTTCAGCAATTACCTGGAAATATCCGAGCGTGATTTTGAAAGGTGATAATTCGGTGGGAGAGTTTTATTCTGTTGCCGTTACCAATAATTATCAGCAAGCCGACACCGGAACAAAAATGACTCACATCGGAAAAAACACACGAAGTACCATTGTTTCAAAGGGTATTTCTGCGGGACAAAGCAATAACAGCTATCGTGGTTTGGTTCGCATCAATAAGGGGGCAAAGAATGCACGCAATTTTTCGCAATGCGATTCATTGCTGATGAGTGATAAATGCGGTGCGCATACGTTTCCATATATTGAGATAAAAGATAAA
>Ga0172370_10002422_pt1 | contig 26960 bp, 21 predicted proteins | sample LakKiv5m_FD_114538 | JGI IMG/M metagenome (GOLD analysis project Ga0172370, IMG submission 114538) | Freshwater microbial communities from Kabuno Bay, South-Kivu, Congo - kab_022012_11.5m | ecosystem: Environmental > Aquatic > Freshwater > Lake | place: Democratic Republic of the Congo...
AATTGTTTTGTCTGTCGATCTTTTTACGAAAAATTCTTTTGAGGCAAACAAAGATGCCGTAGCTGCCGACATTATGAATATCGGCGCTTCTGCCCAGCAATTTTACAAAACGCCCTCAAATATAGGAGGAGGCGATAATACGTTTTCAGGTTTCTCCATTCCCGCGCAATTAGCCGCAACAGCAAACGGATCGTATTCTGCGGTTGTCTCACCTCAAGCGATAACCATCACAGGAATTGGTGTTGTGCCGGATGCAAGCGGTAAGAATTATTCTGCTACCGGTTCGGTTACTCCTCATTCCATTACTATCTCAAACAGTGAAGACATAAACAAACAGGGGGATAAAGAAGATGATAATAAAGATGATGACAAGAAAAAAGACAAGGACAAAGAAAAGGATAAAGATAAAGACGACAAGGAAAAAGATAAAGACAAGGATAGAGGATGAACGAATTTAAAAATCAACCGGTTCTATTAATTAATTTGGATTACATGTAATCTTATCTTTTATAATTTATAAAAAATACGGCAAGCGATAAAAATATTTTTAGTCGCACCCGGAAGAAACAAATAGCACAAATGGGACAGCAGCAGTTATTATTGATAGTAGTGGGTGTAATAATAGTTGGTTTGGCTATTGTACTTGTTATTGATTTATTTCAAGCGAACGCTCTTGAAGCTAATCAAAACGCGGTATATTCAGACAGTGTAAATTTAGTGGGTGTAGTGCAGCACTATTACCAGTTGCCCAAAATGTTAAGCGGCGGCGGCGGTTCGTTTGTAGGTTTTACTTTACCGGTCGGTCTCTCGGAAACCGGAAACGGTACATACTCCGTTTCAAATATTACGGCAGAAACAATAACAATAAACGGACTGGGGAATGAGCATAACAACGAAGGGCAATCTTATCACATTACAATCGTCGTAGATGCAAACAGCATCCTTTCATCAACCTCTGTACTCCAATAAAATTTATTTTACTAATCTAATTTTTATTTGGTATATTTAACATAAACAAAGCTTTAAATATTAACCGGCATGAACATTTATGGTAGAATATAGATTTGCTGCAATAAATAGCGCAGGAAAACAGATCACCGGCGCCATCACCGCTGATTCGGCGAGAGAAGTTAAGCAAAAAATAAAAAATCTTGCCGAGAAAAATCAGTTGCAAATTAAAACGATTGAGAAAAAGTCCTCCTTTCTCTATAAAGCAAGAAAAGGGAGCGAGAAACCCATCAAAGGATCTCAGAAAGCTTTTAGTAAAGAAGAAGTTGTTGATGCGCTTACTCGTCTAAATTATCAAGTCATTTCGGTAAATAAAGTTCTTTTAGATTTTAACGCAAAACCCCCAAATCTTGATATCGTAAATTTTGTTAAAATAAGCGCAGAACTGCTGGATCAAAAATTGCCGTATGGCGAAATTCTTACCCTGCTTATAAATGATACCCAAAACAAAACTCTGCGCGAAGCGCTAAAAGATATCAACGCAGAATTAAAAAAAGGAACCGATAGTCAAACCGTTTTCTTGCGGTATCAAGCTGTCTTTGGAAAATTTACCGCGTATATGCTCGGGCTCGCTTCCAAAAGCGGAAACATGACGGAAATATACAAGGCAACGGCAAAATTTCTTGAACGCCAGCAGGAGTTCAAAAAAAGTTTGAAGAGCGCATTGATAAGTCCATTTGTAACCGTGTTTGTTCTCCTCCTGGCGGTTCTTTATTATGTTGGATATATCTTTCCCGAAACAGCTAATTTGTTTCTCAGATTTGGAATAACGCTGCCGCCCATGACCGCCTTTACGCTCGATTTAAGTAATTTCTTAAAGAGTAATATTATAATAATCATGTCTGTACTCATTCTTCCCATTGCATCCGGGTTGTACTACTTTAGAACGAAAGCCGGCAAAATGTTTTTGGATGGAATGCTCATAAAAATTCCTGTCGTTGGAAATTTAATTCATAAAACGTTAATTGAAGTTTTTTGCAGAGTTTTTTACACGCTCTATAGCGGTTCCGCAGAAAGTATTGAACCGATAAGAATTGCCGCCGAGGCAAGCGGTAACACTTATTTTGAAAACAAAATTAAAACCATTGCTATTCCGCTTATGATTAAAAAAGGTGTTGGAATTACCGATGCATTTGCGCAGACAGGCGTTTTTACTGACACCGCTCTTTCGCGTTTCCATTCAGGCGAAGAAACCGGTACGATAAAGAACACCGCTCTTCAGCTTGCAAATTATTACGAGAGCGAAACGGTGTACAAATTGAAAAACATCATCGAATTAATTCAAGTAATTATTTCTATGGTTATCATGATCGTTATGATTCTGCTTACGCTCGTCTCGGCTGAAACAGCAACCGTTAAACCTAAAATGCCCGGAATGTAGTTTATGGATGCGAATTTAGAACTGACCGACAAAGTTGGATATATCCTTTTTAAAAAAGGAATTATAGACACCACTGTTCTTGAACAAGCCTTAACGATGAAGGCGAACGATACCGGTAAAATCAAAAAAAATCTGGCGCAAATTCTTGTGCAGGAATTTAAATATGATCACGACGTTATCTTCAAAGAGGTAGCAAATCTTTATGCGTTTAGAGAAGTTGAAGCCACTTCCGATGTATTAACTCCGCAGAGGTTTGAATTTATTAAACAAACCATGTTAGCCGCCGGCGAAACCATGAAGCAGCTCATGCTTCAAGTAAAAGTAATTCCCTTCATGTATGATGAGCGCCAAAAAGATAAACTCTTACTTGCAGCCGTTGATCCGACCGAACGGAACATCCCCAAAATTGCGTTTGGTTTGAACATCAAAAAATATGAAGTGATGTTTATTAAGATGAGGAATTTTGATAAACTTGCCGAACGACTCTTTCCGCCTGAAAATGAATTCCTAAAAAAACTTGAAGACATGCCGTCGGATTTTACCGTTGAAGAAGAACGGGAACAATCGGATGATGAAGCCGAGATTGAAGCTGAAATTAATAAAAGCGCGTTAATCAATTTAATTGAAGCGGCGCTGGTTGAAGGAACCAGAAAAGGTGTCAGCGATATCCACATTGTTCCCGCCGATGCAAAAACAACTTCAATTATGTTTCGCATTGACGGTAACTTGCAAATTTGGCATACGCAAGAAAACACTTCGCCCGAAGCGGTGCTTGCCGTAGTTAAAGACCGCTCACGCGGGATGGACAGATTCGAACGGGAGAAAGCGCAAGACGGTTTTATTCAACGGGAAATTGACGGACACATTATCCGTTTCAGAGTTTCAATTCTTCCGATGGTCGGAACCGAACTTAAAAATAAATTTGAATCGGTCGTAATCAGAATTCTTGACGATAGAAAAGTTGTGAAGGATTTAAAACTTCTCGGACTAACGGGATACGCGAACGATGCATTTGAAAAAGCGATTCGCCAGCCGCAGGGGATGGTGATTTTAACCGGTCCTACGGGAAGCGGAAAATCAACTACACTTGTTGCCGCATTGTACCAGGTTATTGATCCCACGGTAAACGTGCTCACCGTAGAAGACCCGGTTGAATATGTTATTGAAGGCGCGCGTCAATTGAAGATTGGCGTTAAGATGAATTTTGAACAGGCAATCCGTTCAATTTTGCGTCACGATCCCGACATTGTGCTGGTGGGTGAAATGCGCGATAAAGAAACCGCCGAAGTTGCAATCAAGCTTGCAAACACCGGACACTTAACTTTTTCAACGCTGCACACAAATGACGCGCCGAGTGCCGTTGCCCGTTTATATAAAATGGGAATAGAACCTTTCTTAATCGCTTATGCAATTAATATTATTGTCGCTCAGCGTTTAATCAGAAGGCTCTGCGCCAACTGCAAACAAAAAGTTACCAAAATTGATGAGGCAGTTCTTAAATCACTTGGGCTTAATTTTGACGAATGGAAAAACTACACCTTCTATGAGCCGAAAGGCTGCGAAAAATGTTCGGGAACAGGTTATAAAGGAAGAGTTGCAATCCACGAAGCGCTTTACTTTACATCAGCTTTAAAACAAATTATTTTGAAGTCGGGCGATTCGGTTGACGAAGAGCTTATTCGTACTCAAGCAAAGAAAGACGGTACACTTAACCTGCGCGAATGCGGAATTGAAAAAGTCAGGCTGGGAATTACATCATTTGAAGAAGTTATTGCCGGAACCATGGAAGAATAAAGTATGATTGACGAACTGAAAAAAATATTATCAAAATTTCTTATTAACGTTCCCTCTGTTTTATTGGGGCAAGACCGCACCAGCTATTTTGTTGAAAAATTTTCGCAGTTCACAAATGACGACAGACTGCTTATGCAGAAATTTGTCGTAAAAATATTAACTCTGATGATTGAACGCGAAGCTTCCGATATTGAAGTGGGCGGAAGCGGCAGCGATGGTTTTATCTGGATGCGGATTTACGGAAAGAAAGAAAGAGTTATCGATCTTCCAAGATTTTCTTTAGATGAAGCTGCGCTGTTAATACTAAGCATGCTCAACGAAAATCAGCGCCGTTATCTGATGGTGACAAAAAGTATCGATTTCAGTTACACGTTTGTTTACGAACGCAAAATGGAAAATGTAAGATTTAGAGCAACGTGCTATTTTGATCTGGACCACGTTGCACTTAATATGCGCGCCATCGCCTCCCGCTCGCGCGGATTTGAGTCTTACGATTTTCATCCCGCATTAACAAAAGTATTAAGCCACAGATATTTTAAATATGGGCTAACGCTGATAACGGGAATTACCGGCTCGGGAAAGTCAGCCACGCTGGATGCGATTATCGATTATCATAATAAGCTTGATTCCACACATATTGTAATTATTTCTTCGCCGATTGAGTATGTTCACAAGTCGGATAAATCAATTGTAAAACACCGCGAAGTTGGAAAAGATGTGTTAAGTTTTAAGGAAGGCGTAACGCAGGCATTACGGCAGGATCCAGATATTATTGTAATTGGAGAAATGAGAGACCCCGACACCATTATGGCGGCGCTTGAAGTTGCCGATACCGGGCACAAAGTTTTTTCAACGCTGCATACTTCATCTGCGGTAGAATCAATTGATAGAATTGTAGCCGAGGTGCATCCGTCGGAGCAGGATCGCGTGCGCAACCGATTAGCTGATGTTTTGACTGCGGTGGTATCGCAAAAACTTGTTACAACGGTAAACGGAAAATTAATTTTAGCAAAAGAAGTTTTAATTGTAAACACCAACGTCCGCGCTGCAATTAAAAATAATAACACAAGTGAAATTTATATGATGATCAATCAAGGGGGACAGGCGGGCATGAACACTTTGGAACAAGATTTAAAGCGGTTATATTTGAATAAGAAAATTAGTTTAGATTCGGCAATGGCATTTGCCAATAACAAAACGAGAATGCAACAAATTCTTTCGGCTTAACTCATGAAACCACTTGTCTGTTTATACTGCGAAGGTTCGGACTCAAAAATTGTTGTCGTCACGAAGGAGAATAATCAAGTAAAAATTCTTCGTGCAGCTTCAGTTGATGTTATGGGTTCATCGCACGCGGCAGGCGAAAGCGGTAACGAAGCCGTTCCGATGATTGCGGATGAAGCCGGTATTCAAATTGATGCGGGCGGCGGCGCAAACATTAATATGCAGGGCTTTTCAAGCGGCGGAGTTTTTGAAAGCCTCGTTAATGCGGAACTGCGCGGAATAAAATTACATACGTGCGAATTCATTCCGGTACTTACGGAACCCTCTCTCTTTTATCAGATCATTCCAAAACGCCTTACCGAAACAAAAGTAAAAACCGACGTTTTAAAAGACACCATTATTCAATCAGACCGCCCGTTTGACCGCAATAATGTTGGCTTAACCGAACTTGCAGACGGCAATTCACTTGCCTCGTTCCTGGCGCAGGAAGTACACTGCTTCAGAATGATTAACAGCCTTGCCAAATATAACGGCAAGCGCGTGTACAAACTTACGTCGGTAAAATCTGCTGAAATTTCGTTATCCTATTACGTTGCAAAAAAGAAAAAATTTTTTCCGGACGATTACTCCCTCATCGTTTATATCGGAAAAGAATACAGCAAACTTATTTTTCTGCAAGGCAGAAAACTAAAACATATTGGCGCAACGCTTGACCTCGGTACGGCAAATCTTCATACATACGATGTTTACTTCTCGAAAATTTTGTTGGAAATGGAGAACGGCGGAATTCCGAATCTTGATAATATTGTTGTTTGCGGCGAAGATGATTCGGAAAACTTAGTCCTTTCTTTTTACGGCACATTCCCCGAAGCCAATGTAAGTAAACTTGATTTCGATGCTGTTGACGTTTCATCGTTAAGTGAAGACGCGCGCGTTAAAATATCTTCATTCAGCGTTCCGTTTGCCGCGGCGGTTGAGTTTTTAGACGAGCTTACAAAAGAAACTACCGGCATCAATCTGCTGCCTAAATATATAATTGAAGATCAAAAAGTTTTTCAATTTGGTTGGCACGGCTATCTTGTTGTTCCGCTTCTCTTTTTTGCGGCGTTTTATTTAACAATTAATATTCTTAATAAGCAGATCGAAATAAATAAATTAAAAAGTGAAATAGAATTTCAAACAGAATTAAAGCGGCAAAATCTTTCTACCTTATTGGAGATTGATAACCTTACAAGCCGCATAAATAGTTTTGATCAAACCGAAGCGATACTTGATTCAGCCGCAAAAGGAACGGGAATTTGGAACAAACTTCTTTTTAATCTTTCTGATTTCGTCGGGAAGAAAAAATCGTTTTGGGTAAGAAACATTGTGCTGCCCGATAGTTCCGTGCTAACGTTGGACGGGCACGCGATCAACCGCAAAGTGCTTACCGAGTTTGCTGCGGGCTTGTCGTCTTCAACATTACAAAATATTACGTATGATCCTATTCGTGATAAAGATGCATTCCGGTTCACCATTACGTTGAGAAGAGAAGAACTTCTGAAAGCCCTGCATGAATAGAAAAATAAAAAATACTTTCGCGTTGTTAGGCGTGCTTATCCTGCTCGGCGTTCTCGGCTTCGGATATATTTATATTTTTCAAAAACCGTCGATAAAAAAGAAAACCGCGGAACTTGTTTCGCTTAAAGCGCTCAGCTATGATCCGAACGTGCTTGACCAATCGCTTAAAGTTAAGATGGCAAAAGCTGCAAAGTTAGATTCCATTCTTTCGTCTCGAAAATTCAACGTTCCCATGGGACTTTCTTCTTTAAAGTTTTATGATTTTCTCAATCAGCTTAATGCAAAACTTTCCGAGAAGGCGAAATTCAATATTGAATTTCTTGGGCAGAAAACCGACCGGGAATTTTTATTTTATGATTACCGCATTACCGGCTACGGAACGTACAACGACCTTAATCAACTCATCTACGGTATAGAAGAAAGCAAAGAACTTAAAAAGATAACGAAACTGAATTTGAGTAATTATGTTCTTGCGCCGGAAAATGAAGAGCCGCAGTTTTTGCTTAACTACACCATGAATGTTGCAGTTTATTTTTCTACCAACGACCGCTACGCCACAGCCAATTACCTGGAAAATAACTTGACTGCGCCAAAATTATATGATATTTTTTACCCGTTGATCCGAACCGAAATTCCCCCAAACCTCCGCGGGCTGCTTGATGTTCAGAGCGCAAAACTACTTGCGTTGGTTCCCGACGGAGCTTTTATTGCCGATGCGCGCGGTAATTCCTTTTTGCTTATTGAAGGCGACGAAGTATATCTTGGTTACCTAACCACGATTGATTATAACTCCAAAAAAGTTACATTCGTTCTTAACAAAGGGGGCATTGTTGAAACGGTTGTCTTAACTTTAGATAAGTCTTTGAAAAAATGAAACTTGAGATTCCTATGAAAACACTACTACTATTTTTTACATTCGCGCTAAGCGGATTTATCTTAGCGCAAGAGCCAATGGAAAAAGATTTTAAAGGATACACCTCTCCCGACGAGCTTGTAACCCTTTCAGCCAATCTCCCTTTTTCGAGTGCAATTGAATTGTTGAGTAAAATAAGCGAACAGAAAACCGGAAGAAAAATTGTTGCAACCGTACAGCGCAATGATCCGATCGGCGTTGAAATTCCCAGCATGCATTATGAAAAAGCGCTCCTCATTATTGTACAATATGCCAACTTGATGTATGAAAAAAAAGAAGATGTTTTTATCATCAAAAGGAAACCCGACCCTTCGGCAAAAGGAACAGAAGACGAAGCCTTTGTTGACGCCAACACAAGAGAAGTAAAAATCTCCGCCGTCTTTTTTCAAATGGATACGGAAGGACTTAAAGAGCGCGGCATCAATTGGCAATTTCTGCTTAGCAAAAAAGGAATGGATGTAGGAACAGGAATTACCACCACCGGACCAGCAAATACCCAAAGTTCAAGTTCATCCGGCGTTACAAGCGATGCGGTAATCCAAAGTACAAATTCTTTTTCTGTCGGTAGTTTTTTTGGCGAAGCCGTCTCTCTCTTTCGATTTATTGAAAGCCAAAAATTGGGCGAAGTGATTGCAAGCCCCAATATTACCGTCCGCGATAAAAAAGAAGGTACAATTCAAGTCGGCTCCGATTTTTCAATTAAGCAAAAAGATTTTGCCGGAAATGTGTTGGATAATTTTATTCATACCGGTTCAATTATAACCGTTACGCCGAGAATTTATAACGATCAGGGAATTGATTACGTACTTTTAACTTTAGAAGTTGAACGAAGCACCGGGTTCCCTTCGGCAGTTTCAACGGAAATTCAAAAAACAAACGCCAAAACTCAAGTGCTGATGTTAAACGGAGAAGAAACGGTAATCGGCGGTTTGTTTTCGAACGAAGTAAAAACCGAACGTATCGGAATTCCTTTTTTGAAAGACCTGCCCTGGTGGGCTTTGGGGCTTAGATATGTAACCGGCAGCGATAAAAATACGGTTACGAAAAAAGAATTGGTAATTGTAGTGAAGGTTGATTTGGTTCCGACGTTAAAAGAGCGGCTCGCTTTTCCTAACGGAGAAAATGTCATTAAGCAAGAACTTGATTCCTACCGGAACAAAGTGAAATATTATAATTTTGATTTAGAAAAAAAAGAAGAAAAGTAGGAGAGTAATGGAAGCCATTCTCATTGTTGATGACGACCTTAATCTTTGCAAGGTTTTAGCCGAGGAATTATCCGAAATCGGATATTCCGCCGAATATGTTACATCTGCGGATGCAGCGTTGGAGTATGTACAACGCGAATCAATCGACTTGATGCTGCTCGATCTTAAAATGCCTGAAAAAGATGGGTTTGAAGTTTTACGGGAATTGAAATCGCGCGTTGTCCGATTCAAAGTAATTGTGTTAACGGCTTATGCCGATGTTGTTAGCGCTATGGAAGCGGCTCACATGGGAGCTACCGACTTTATTTCCAAGCCGTATGATTTTGACGAGTTGGTTATTACCATCCGTAAAGTTTTACAAAAAGATGGTTAAGGGATGAAAATTAATTACCGTATCATCTTAATTAATGTTGTAATTGTTGCGGTAATTCTCGGCGCTTCGGGTTCGGCTTTTTATACCATTATGTATAATGTGCTCACAAGCCAGCAATCAAAGCACCTCCTTACTTCAACGAACGATTTTGCCTTTCTCTTTCACGATGTTGCAAAACAAAGCGACGATGCGTTATCTCTCTTCTTAAATAAGTATGAGCAGAAATCATTTTCGAACGAAGCTATTTCCGTTTATAAAAATCTCGATTTTGTTTTCCGGCTGAATGCCGATTCTTCTTTTACCAAAGACGCTTCCGCCTCTAGCGGAGAAATAGTGCTGCCGAAAAGAGACGTTAGTGTTTCAACGTTCCTTTTAACCAATCCGTTAACGGTTTCAAATATTTTTACAACAGCAAAGGGAGTAAATTATTTTTACGGAAAAAGCATTTCTAAAAATTTCATCAATGAACTATCCGGAAAAATTCGCGCTGAAGTTGCAATCTACTACGATAATAATATCGCCGAGTATTCAAACGAATCGGTAAACCAAAAATATTTCTTCAACATTACCGAAGCCTATAACAACCTCTACTATAAAAACAATTATGATATTTTTACGCAGGAAACGGAAGCCTCTTACTTTCTTGCGTCCGTTTACAAAATAAACGAACCGTTTTTGGCAAAGAAAGATATCGGAGTAATTATTTTTACTACCGTTAACGAAATGCAAAACCTAAAAACCAACTTGAAAAATATTTTGTTGATTTTGGGAATTGCGGGCTTATCGCTTTCCGTCATCTTAACGCTTTTGTTAACAACCGGCATACGAAGACAAATTCACCTACTAACCGAAGCGACTGAAATTACCAAGACCGGAAATTTTTCAACCCGCATGCAGGTTGAAACAAAGGATGAACTCGGCGCGCTTGCATTGGCGTTTAATAGAATGCTTGATGAACTTGAAAAGAAAGAAAAAGCGCAGACCGAGTATTCCGATTTTATTACGATGATCAATCAGAATCCTTCGTTAAAAGATATTTCCGATTCCGCTTTAAAAAAGATTATCAATATTACCGAGTTCAATGTTGGGGCAATTTACTCGGTGATTGACGAACAGATTGTGCAAGTTGGCGCGTACGGCGTTGAAGAAAAGCATCACGCGTTGAACGAAATGCCCGAACTTTTCAAACCGCTTATTACAAAATTGGAAACCGTTGAACTTGTCTTCAAAGAAGATTCGCCGGTCATCGCTTCCGGCTTTACAAAAATTGCATTAAAATATCTCCTGCTGCTGCCGATCGTTTATAACAAAAAAACCATTGGTATTCTTGAGCTTGGCTCCGTGAACGAGCCGACGCATGAAGCTAAAGAATATTTAGATAGAATTAAAGAGCAGCTCGCAATCGGGTTAACAAATGCAATTGCGTTTGTGCAGATGGAGAATTTAGTTTCCGAATTGAAAAAACTAAACGACAATTATCAGAAACAGAATGAACAAATAAAATCGCAGAACGAGCGGTTGGTTGAACTTCATTCGGCTCTTTCGCAAAAAGCAAAAGAACTTGAAATACAAAAACAAAAAGCGGAAGAACTTACCCAGCTTAAATCCCAATTTCTTGCTACCATGTCGCATGAGCTTCGCACGCCGATGAACGCAATACTCGGTTTAACCGAGCTGGTGATGGAAGATAAATCTATTTCATCAAAAAACGGCGAGAGGCTTTCCGTTGTACTGCGCAGCGGTAAACGGCTGTTGAATTTGATTAACGATATTCTCGATCTCTCTAAAATTGAATCGGGAAAAATGGAAATAAAGTTTGAGAATTTTATTCTTGACGATCTGCTGGATGAACTTCACGCTTCGTTTGTTAATCTTGCAAAAGAAAAAGAAATTGAACTCCGCATTGTTAATAAAGAGGAAGGACAACTTTATCTTACCACTGACAGAACCAAATTATTGCAGATACTCATCAACTTAGTTGGGAACGCAATCAAGTTCACCACGGAAGGATTTGTGGAAATACGCGTTGCGCTGATGCAAAATAGTTTGCTCAAAATTGAAGTTGAAGACAACGGCATCGGTATTTCGCTTGAGCACCAACAATTTATTTTTGATGAATTCAGACAAGCGGACGCTTCAACTACAAGAAAATTCGGCGGAACGGGTCTTGGTTTATCGATCTGCAAAAAATTTGCCGAAATGCTTCGCGGAAATATTTCTGTAAAAAGCCAATTAAATAAAGGCTCCGTGTTTACCGTAGTTCTTCCGGTTGAAGTAGTTCATTTAACGAAAGCGCCAAAAGCAGACGAGCCTCCGATTAAATTGTTTGAAGACGCCGAACACAATCCGGTGCTCATCATCGAACATCAGCAAAACGTTAGGCAGATGATTGCCAATTACGTGAACAGTAAAGGATACGAAACACTTTTTGCGGAAAGCTCGGAACAGTGCATAACGCTTGCGCAAAGAACGCTGCCGTTTGCACTGCTTGTTGATGCAGCGTACCCGGCGTTAAATCTCTGGAAAATACTTTACACACTGCAATCAGAAGAAAACACGAAAAACATTCCCGTAATTTTTTATTCATCAAATGAAGAAAAGAAAACCGGATTTGCGCTGTCTCCTTCATCGGTAACCGTTAAACCTGCGGGACAGGAATCCGTTCATAAAATTATTGAGCTTGCAAAAGAACTAACGCATAAAGAAGCGCTCACCTACGCTTTGTTAGATGAAAAAGAAGATGAAACATCTTTTGCGCCTTTCAATTTAAATGTACACCGGTATGATACGCCGGATGATTTTAATTTTGCCGAAGATGTTTTTTTCGTTAATCCGTTTTATCATGAAGGACAGGCTCTTAAAAAATGTACCGAAATGTTTCAGTCAGCCGATGGATTTCAAAAACTGTTGTTTCTCTTCCTTCCCGAAAACATTTCAAAAGAGGAACTTGAATCGGGACAGAACACGCTTGCCTGGTTGAGCGGCAACTCAAAAGGGAATGGATACGATATCTTAAAAATAATTCGTAACGCATTTTATTTTCTTGAGCGCGGAAATCAAAAAGATGTGCGCGCGCAAGAAGAAAAGTTGGAGACAAAAGAAATTGTCCAGCTTAAAAAAGAAAGTCTGTACGGCGAAAATTTTGCCGGCGAAGTGCTGATTGTTGATGACGATCCCGACAGCCTTTTTACCATTAATGAAATTGTACAAAAGTGTAACTGCAAAACCATCCTTGCAAAAAACGGTAAAGAATGTTTGGAGATTCTCGAAAAACATACGCCGAATGTGATCCTTCTCGATATTATGATGCCGGTTATGGATGGATTTCAAACTTTAAAAGTAATTAGAGAAAGACCTGAGTTCAAAGATATTCCCGTGGTTGCGGTTACGGCAAAAGCGATGATCGAAGACCGGGAAATAATTATGAAACAAGGATTCGACAGCTACATCACCAAACCGATAAACTCAGGCGTTTTAGCATTTCGCTTAACAAAAGCATTAACGGAAAACAAGGCTGCGCAGCATGAAAAAGATCTTAGTAATTGACGACCAGCCGGAAAATGTTTTTTATCTGCAAGACCGCCTCCAAAAAGAAGGATTCGCGGTTATCTCGGCAAATAGCGGAAGAACCGGTATTGAAGCGGCTATAACGCAATCGCCCGATTTGATTCTTCTCGATATTATGATGCCGGAGATAAGCGGACTTGAAGTCTGCCGTTTCTTAGTCCGCGATGCGCGCACGTCTCGAATTCCCATCATCCTTGTTACCGCAAAAACTTCCGCCGAAGATATGCGCGAAGGGTTACAAGCCGGCGCGGTTGATTACATCAAAAAGCCGATTAATAAAATTGAATTGCTGGCGCGCGTCAATTCGGCTTTAAAGGTAAAAGAATCGCAGGATCTTTTTCTTGAAGTAGAAAAAATGAAAACGTTCACGGCAACCGTAGTAACAACAAATCATAAAATAAAGCAGCCGCTCACCCTTATCAAACTTACGCTTACCGCCGTTAAACGTGAACTTCATAAAGAGGAAGTGAACAGAGATGCGATACTCAATAAACTAAAATATATTGAAATTGCCGTAAGCGAGATTAACGACATTTTGGAATTGTTAAATCAAATTGAAAGACCGGTCTTTGCAGATTACGTTGGCGATATCAAAATGATCGATATTGAAAAAACGGACAAACCGTCAGAGTAACTTCTGCACCGTTGCAAGCATCGTATCAAAATCATACGGCTTTGTTACCACTGCGTCAATCTGTAATCCGCTGATTTCATTTTTACCCGCAAAGCTCATGCTGCCAGACGAAAGAATAACCGGAATCATAAATCCGTGCTCACGTATTTTTGCTATACACTCCGCACCGTTCATCACCGGCATATTATAATCGATAATTGCAAGATCAGCTTTTATTTCTTCCGTTAAAACTTGAAGCAGCTCCGTGCCGTTCGGAACTTTAATAACATAATATCCGTGGGACTCTAAAAGTTCTGCCAGCAAATCTTGAAGCATTTCTTCATCGTCCGCAAGCAGAATAATTTTCTCGGCAATTTTTTTCTCATCCGCCGAAGAGTCTTCATAAGCCGGTAAATAAACGTCGAAACGGGTTCCTTCGTTTACTCTGCTTGCAACCTGGATAACGCCGTCGTGAGCTTTAATGATACCGTAGGAAATATAAAGCCCCAGCCCCGAACTACTTTCATTTGCCTTTGTGGTAAAATACGGATCAAAAATTTTAGAAAGATTTTCCTCGCTGATGCCGCCGCCGGTATCTTCAACAGAAAAGCAGATGTAATTTCCTTCAGAAAGAAATGGGAACAAATGTCCGTTTGCCGGAAGCACCGAAACGTTTTTTAAAAAGAGAGAAATTGATCCGTGTTTGCCGACTGCATCGCGTGCATTGATACAGAGATTGAGCAGCACCTGGTAAATCTGGATGCTGTTTCCTTTGATAGGATAAATCTCATCGTTCAAATGGAGATGAAAAGAAATGGTTGCCGGAAATGTTTGTTTTACAACGCCGGCAATTTCGTTGGCTAATTTATTGGGTGAAAAAATCTCTTTCTGTTTAGGTTTCGGTTTTCCGTAAGCAAGTAAGCCAGAGGTTAAATCTTTCGCCCTTACAGAGCAGCTTTCGATGTTGTCGATAAGCCGAATCGCGTCGCTATTCTCGGGGAGTTTCTTTTTTAAAAGATTTACGCTGCCGAAAATACTCGAAAGAAGATTACTGAAATCGTGTGCAATGCCGCTGGTTAATTTGCCGAGCGATTCAAACTTTTGCCGTTGAATCAGTTGGGCTTCCATCGCTTTGTTCAGCTCAAGCGCCTGTATAATTTTGACGGAACTTGCAAACAGATCGGCTAAAAAATCGGCTGTCTCTTTTTCTTCTTTAGAAAAAGGAACGGTGCTTCTTCCAATTAGCAGTATAATTTTTTCTTCCGTTTGAACCTCTTTCGGAAGATAAAGGAGATGCTTTGTTCGCACCAATTTTGTGAGCGATGCAGAACCCAATTCCTTGATTTCCTGCCCCGCAAAAAAATTACTGTTTAAAAAATATTCTTGAAGTCGGGTTTCGTTTATGATATTTAACGGGCGTGAATAGAACAATTGCGGCGTTTCATTTTTAAATGAAATGAAAAGTTCAACCTCGGATTTTAATCTGACGCGGGTCTCCTCACCAATAAGTTTAGCGCTGCTCTCTCTGTCCGGGTGGGTTACCAATCCCGCCAAAAGCTGCGGATAAAATTCTTCGTTTTTCACGTTACAACTACTGCTTAATTATGAGCGCTTTTTTCAAGCTGATATTTTTTAATTTTTGAATACAACGTTTTTTGACTGATCCCCAACTGTTCTGCGGTTCTGGTTCTTTCCCAACCGTTCAGTTCAAGGATTTTCAGGATATGTTTTTTTTCTAAATCATCGATTGAAATTTCTTCATCGGATTCCGTGTAGGAACGATTTGCCGGTTGCATCTCTTGACTTTTTTTCTTTTTAGCCGAAAGAAAAAGCACTTCCGGATGAATAACATTATCATCCGAAAAAATTATTGCGCGCTCGATGATATGTTCCAATTCTCTGATGTTCCCCGGAAAATCATACTGCATCAATGCGTTGATAGCGGTTTCATCAAATTTGCGCGGCGCGCGTATCGGCGATTTTGATTCAAGAAAAAAATTGGCGAGCGTTAGAATATCTTCCTTCCGTTCGCGCAGCGGAGGAACGATAAGCGTTATTACATTCAACCTGAACAATAAATCTCTTCTGAATAATTTTTGTTCGGTTTCTTCTAAAAGATTTTTATTTGTTGCGCCGATAACCCGCACATCGGAAGAGAGCGAATTGACGCCGCCAACCCGGCGGTATTCTCCGTTCTCTAAAAAGCGAAGAAGCTTTGGCTGAATGTTCAAGCTCATCTCGCCTATCTCATCAAGAAAAAGCGTTCCGCCGTTTGCAATTTCTACCAGACCCGGTTTAGAAGTTTTTGCATCGGTGAACGCCCCTTTTTCGTATCCGAACAATTCACTTTCAATTAATTGATCGGGGAGCGAAGCACAGTTAATAACCACAAAAGGTTTTGTTCGTCTTGCCGAATGCTGATGAATAAACTCGGCGAGCAATTCTTTGCCGGTGCCGGTTTCGCCTTCAATCAGAATATTCGATTCCGACTTTGCAGCTTTTTCCGCAAATTGAATTAATTGATTAAGCACCTGGCTGTTGCCGATAATTCTGCCGGCGCGGTGTTGTTTGGCTTGTTTTGCCAGCGCTTCATTTTGAAAAAGGAGATCGCGGTGTTCCAATGCTCTGGTAATGGTAAGCAGCAGTTCGTCAAAATTGTAAGGTTTGGTAATAAAATCGTATGCGCCAAGTTTAATACAATCAATGGCTTTTCGTATTTCGGAATCGGCAGTAAGGATAATAACTTGAACGGAAGGGAAATATTCTTTTACGAACTTTAAAACATCCTCGCCTTGCAGAATCGGCATTTTGAGATCAAGAAGGAGAAGATCGTAATTTTTTTTCTTCAGATTTTCGATGGCAAATTTGCCGTCGTACACCATATCGATGGAAAAGTTTTTCTCGACTAATTGTTCTTTTAAAAGATAACAAATAGTTTCATCGTCGTCACACACAAGAATTTTAGGATTCGTATTCATCATTTCATTTATTACTCGTTACAAAAATAACAAATCCTATAGAACTCGAAACACCCATCGGTCACAAATGTTGCGCGGGGAAAGAGATTTCTGCCTGCAGAAAATCTTTCAGGCGGATGGCGTAATATATCAGGCGATTGGAAGCATAAAATAGGCTAAAAAACGTTGGAATCGAACGCCGCACTGTGGCATAATTATGGTTGATTTATTTGCAGCAAAAAGTAATCGTTTTTCAATCAATAAAAATAAAAGGACTACTCAAATGAAAAGACTTCTATTCGTAATCGCCGGGTTGGCGCTGTTTACGGTTCAAACGAACCGAGCCCAAATGCAGCCGCCACCTCTTAAACTGCAGGCAACCGTTGTTCCTTCCATGATGAACTCGTTATCGGTTCTGTTAGTTTGGCCTGATGTTAATGTCGCCATTTATCCTTCCCCCGAAAATTTCATTGTTTACAAAAAAAAGGCGGGAATTTCGGATTCCGGAAAATTTGAATTTGTCTGGATGACCCGTGAAGGCAAATTCATGGATCATAAAGTAGAATTGGGGATGAAATATTCTTATTATGTTGTAGCCAAGTACCACAACCAGCCGGATATTTTTTCGGATACTGTTGAAGTTTTGGTAAGTGAAGTAAATAATGTAACTGCCAAAGCAAGCGGAAATATTTTTGATGAAACTACGCTGGCTCCGCTTGGCAGAGCAAGAGTTGAATTTATTCCAACTTCGATGATGTTTGGTCCTCCTTCATTTGCCATCTCCGATTCAGCCGGAAATTTTAAATTGAAGTTGAAACCGGGCGAGTATTTCATTTTTGCCGGCGCGGAAGGATACCTGCCGGAATTTTTCGACAACGTCATAATGATGCAACAAGCAACAAAAGTGAACTTTAAAAACGGAGACTCGCTTTCATTTGCTTTTGGATTAAAGAAATTTGTTCTGCCGAATATCTTCAGCATAGCGGGAAATGTAAAAGATGTTTCCGGCAATCCGCAAAAAGCTTTGATTACCGCTGTAACAACTAACCGGAAACCGAATCACATGCCGGAACCGCAAGGACACAGTTTTACGGTTAGAACCGATGATGCCGGTAATTTCAAAATCTACGCAAAAGAAAACGATACGCTTGTTTTGTTTATCACTCCATTTAACCATGCATTGCAGAAACAATTTTACAACGGTAAAACAACATTTGAAACCGCCGATAGAATCGTAGTGAATCAAAACATTACCGGCGTTGATGTTACGCTTGCTGCAAAAGTTGTTTACGCAAATGGTATTTCAGGAACGGTGAACGATTCGGCAACGGCTTCTCCGCTTAAAGCTAAAGTTTATGCGTATCAAAAAAGAATGAATAACCGGAACGGCTCACGCAACTTTGTGCTTACGGATAGTTTGACCGGAAGTTATTCACTCGCCAATCTCGAACCGGGCACCTATTACCTGCTTGCAGCCGCAAGAGGATACCGTCCTTCATTCTTTAAATACGACGGAACATCTACCCACAATTGGAGAAATGCAGATTCGGTAGTGGTAACCGATGCCGGTATTGTTACCGATATTAACTTTAAGTTAAACCGAATTGATACCACCGGAAGCGCCATTGTTTACGGCTATATTCATGACGGCAACGGCAATAACGTTGAAGGAGCGGTAGCTACTTTGATAAACGAAAACGGTGTGGTTGTTAATGCAACAATTTCAGATTTAGACGGCTCATTCGTTATGGAAGGACTTTCTTCCGGCAGCTATCAATTAACTTCTTCGATGGTTGATTACAGCGCGTCTTCGCAAAGCAATGTTACGCTGGAATCGGCAAACAATTACGTTAGCGCAGATATTGTTGTTACATCGGATGCGGTAACGGGTGTTGAATCTTCAAACAACAATGCGGTTGTAAGCAGCTATTCAATAGACCAAAACTATCCTAATCCGTTTAACCCAACTACGGTTATCAGCTATCAATTACCGGCAAACGGACTTGTAACCATTAAGGTTTATAATGTTATCGGAAAAGAAATTGCAACCTTAGTTAATGAATACCAGCAAAGCGGAAAGTATTCAAAAACATTTTCAGCCAACGAATTAACCTCCGGCGTCTATTTCTACACCATTAAATCCGGAAGTTTCTCCGCAACGAAAAAAATGATTCTTTTAAAATAAATTGATAAGCAAGAATCCCTTCTCGTTAAAGGCGAGAAGGGTACTTGCAAAATGGTATTAGAAATAAAATAAAGGAAAAAACAAGATGTCAAACACAAAAAATCATGCGCTAAAATTAGCTTCCGTGGTTATGGTGGTAATTTTTGCAACCTTCATGGGATGTAAAAATTCACCTACCGATCCGGCTGCTGATTCTACAACCGACAAAGCCGCAATGGAAAAAATTGTTTTAGAGGATTCTGCCATTTCTTCATTCGAAGCAAACTATAATGAAGAAGGAATGATGGAAATGGATGGTCCTATGGGAATAGTGGGTGTCTCGACGGATATTTTCCCGGTAAGAATCGGTAGAAAAATTACTTCGGTAACAAGAACATTTACGATGAATGAACTTTCTGATACAACTGCTGAAGGAAACTTGAAACTTGTATTTACGGGTAATCTTCTTATTGGAATAACGAAAGATACTTCTACAAAAACTATTGATTCGGTTATTTCAAAACCGTTTGAAACAACATGCGAGCGAAACATTAAGTTTGTGAAAGTAGCAAACACTACTCATCCACAGCTTAATTGGAGAGTTTCCTCATCATCGGTAACAAAGGGTGGAACGAACAGCCCTAATATTTACATCAAAAGCGTTAAAGCTTATCTTCCTTCGGGCGATTCTTTATACATCACCGATCCGTTAAACTATTATTTTTCACACGGATTAGGAAAAATGAAACCGATGCCGTTCATTGCAATGAATCAAGAGATTACTATTGTTGTTGAAGTTTACAGCGCCTATAGTACTTCTGATTTTGTTACCTTGAATCATGGTGGAGGACCTGGTATGGGCATGAAAAACCATCGCGGTAAAGGAAAATTCGTTTTGGTTTCCGACGACGGTAAAGGAAATAAAGTTTATTCGCAGACATTCCGTACTCCTCCGGCAATGGGACATTCTCACACGGTAATTGATGCAATGCCTGCACAAGTTTTAACCGATGATACCGCTCCGGTTGAATCAAGCGATTGGGGATTTCCGTACATAGTTAAATAGTTCTTTCAAATAATGTTGTGATTTAAAGTTGCTGCGGGTTCTGCCTCTGCCTGCAGCAACTTGTTCTTTTAAGAGTATAAAACTTTCGACTTTTGAATAAGCAATTATTCTCTTATTTTTAAGATGCAGAACATGTAGTAATTAAATAATTCAATGCAAAAATACTTTCAACATATTATCCTTTTCCTTTTTACCGCTTTCTTTTTCGGATGCGGAAAACCGGGACCAACGGAATTAGTGGACGACAGACCGAGCGAAGAAGGTCCGCTTCAGTATGAAGTGCTTGCCAAGAATCCTGAAGATGCCCTTTATAAAAGCGGGTATGATTCAACCGGTTTGGTGCTTCCTCCTCCTTTAACCGATGTTTTCCTCTTCATCAGTAAGAACGTTGTATCTGAACAATCTCTTTCCTTGAGCTATGATATTGCCGAGGTTTTCTTTTTTGATAGAAGAGATCCGTTTATCCTTCCAGGTGGAAAAGGGTACGGTTACCATACAAAGAAAGTTGTTCCCCCTCGAATCAACTCCATTTATACTAAAGAAGTTGCTAACATGGTTCACTTCGGCCCACACACCTCAATGCAAGATTCTGTTCTTGGTTCCAAATACGTTCTTAATAGAAGAGGACTCTTTGGCGATTCACTCTTTCTCAACTACAATTCACCGGTTATGTTTGAATACCGTGAAAAGATGATGGGACCAAAGATAGAGTTTAGTATTGGGGTGCCGGAACAAATTATTGGCAATGTAAGCGTTTCCCAAAATGGAAAAGGAGAAAAGATTTTGTTGCTTTCCTGGAATAAAGCGACAAAAGACTCTGTTGAAATTATTGTTGGCGGAAAATTGAAGAATGAAAAAGCTGCTACTGCATTTTTTAAATTTCACGTAAAAGATAATGGGCAGGTAAAAATTCCCCCGGGACTTATTTCTGTGATTCCAAGGGATCGATTTGACCGGCTGGTATTTACTTTTGTCCGAACATCTGTCTCGCGTCGTATCGCGTCGTCACTCGAATTTTTTACAGTCATCCAGAACACTCACAGCATTATTATAGATTATCCTTGAGAAAAACGGCAAGTTATTTAATACTTTTTTTTTATATTTTTTTAGGAGAAGGATTTGCACAAGAATCCTTTTCTTTAAATGGATTTAAAAGCCACATGAATAAAGATTTTATCTTTTCGACGGAATCTAATCCCACCAATTTTTCTTCGGTGAAAGATTTGGCGATTGGAATGTTGGTAGGAACAGAATTCTCTTCCCCGACCGCTTCAAATTTGTACGCGCTCGGGATCTCGAAAACTTTCGGCGGCTCTAATATTTTATTATGCTATTCGCCAGGATTCTTTAAAGAATTTTCTCTTCTCAAAAATCAATCTGTTGATTCTTTAGATATTTCTCTAAAAACCGACTTAAAATATTCTGAATATTTTTCTGCAGGATATTCTTATAAAATAAGCGAAAACATAAGTACCGGATTTACCTTAAAGTATTATAATGAGAAATTCAGCCAGGATGCCATCGGAGCAATTTTTGCTGATTCTTCTTTGTCCTTGATACGTGAAAACGAAACCGAAACGATGAAATTGTGGAATGTTCAACTTGGTGCTGATTATTTCTTTGCACCATCGCTTCGCGTCTCTCTTTCCGCATCAAATTTTATTAACATTAAAAATGGTTATTTTAATGAGACCAATAGATCGTATGAGTTGAAGACGCCTAAGAACATGCGCATTGCAATTTACTCTCAGCCTTTTGAGACAGTAGAAGCAAACTTTCTTTATGAAACTATTAATGCGATGCAGCTATCGCTCGGAAAAACTTTTTTGTTCAATAAAATCTCCGCCAGTTTAGACTGCACCTATTTTTCCGTTTATTCAATAAGCGGAATTCAACCGTCTTTATCTCTACAGTATGGAAATATTTGCACTACGCTTTCGGGCGTAATTTATTTTTCTGCAATTCAAAAAACCGCATCGTTGGCTGATCTGGCCTCCAATGGAATTTCCAATTTAATCCACAACAAATACACCAACAACAAAGCGCTGCTAAATATTTCTTATCGACTAAATACTGAAACGGAAAGATTGGTGCAATTTGTTGATGTGACAATTTCAAATTCTATTTTTCCAACGTTCACCGAGCATTTTGCTGACGAACCGTTTGCGGTTGCACGAGTTGTTAATTTATCCGACAAACCGGTTTCCGTAAAACCAAGTAGCAAGATTGATAAAATTAATTCAGAGTTGATCTATTCGCCAAACGTTTTAGTTCAGCCAAAGGACACAGCTTCCATTCCATTTTACACCGTTGTTTCCGAAAATTATTTTTCGCCGAAGCATGAAATATCATTTGTTAATTTTTATGTTACCACAGAAAATCGCGATGCTGATGATGAGATGCAAAAACCGTTGCTCATCAATTCTTCAAACGCGTGGGATGGCGAAGTGAATAATCTCCGCTATTTCGTAAAAAAAGATTTCAACTTTTCCTCTACACTGGCAAAACGACTTCTTTCCACGCACAAAAGCGAATTGGATTCCGCAAGTTCCGGCATGATGAATTTTCTTCAAGCAAAAATTCTTTTTAATGAAACCATTACCGGAATGCTTTACGTCGCCGATCCGCTTGCATCAAACGATCGCGTTCAATTCCCCCACGAAACCATTGATGTTAAAGGGGGAGACTGCGATGACCTTTCCGTTTGTCTCGCTTCTTTTTATGAGAGCATTGGGATTGAAACCGCTTTTGTAGATTATCGGGGAAACGATCACAGCCGGCATGTCCATCTTCTTTTCAATACAAATCTCTCACCTGCTGAAGCCGGATGGATTACGCAGAATGATAAGAAATATTATATCAGAAAAAATTCACTTGGTGAAGAAAAAGTTTGGATACCGCTTGAAACAACCGAGCGTTCCAACTTTGCAAATGCATGGGAAAAAGGGGTTGAAATATTTTCGAAGGAGGCGCTTGACCAATTGGGGCTTATTAAAGGGACTGTTCAGATAATTGAAATTTATTAAACTTGAGTAACGTGTTATGAGGAATTTATGAAAAAGATAATGATGATGATTTTGCTTTTGGCGGTTTCGCTTTTTGCTCAATCATATAAAGTTGAAAAAATACAAGGAAATGTTAAAGCGTTAATTGGAAACAGCGAACAATGGAGCGACGTAAAAGAAGGAACAATGGTTTCTCCTTCCACCGTTTTGATGACGGACAAGAATGCGATGATCGTTCTTTCGGGCGGCGGAATAAAATTTACGCTTAAGCCTTCCGCGGCGTTATCCGTTAATAGTTTAAAACGAATGTCGATTGACGAACTGCTTCTTGCACTGGCGATGGAAGAAATTCTTTCTAATCCCGCCAAAAGAAAAAATGACAACGCGCAAAACACCGCCATTTACGGAACGGACGAAAGCAAAGATAACGGCGCCGTTATTCCAACCAATAGTCTCGGCGACTTGAAATTAAACGGCGCAAAGCAGCTTGCCGAAAACGGATTTAAAGAAACGGCAATACTTGCTGCAAAAGAAGCGTACCGAAAATATCCCGCTACGCAAAAGAATATTCCTCTCAGATTTTTCTTTGCTTCGCAGATGATGAATCTTTCTCTGTTTGATGAAGCGCTGAGTGAATATACCCAAATGCAGAACATGCCGATGAATGATGAGCAGGCAAAAGAGGTGCGAGAAAAATTAGATTTTCTAAAAAAGAAACTTGCGGGTATGTGATTGAGAAATTTGTTGGTTGAATCTCCCAGCTCGTTAAGATGGTAAAATAAAATCTTCTCTACTTCACCAGTATTATTTACTTTTGTTAAATGGAATCATTTCTTGAAATTTAGATGTATTTATGCCCTCCAACATCTAACCTCGATACTTAAATTTTCAAATATCTTTCAATTAAAATTACACCAACATATTTTCATTGACCGAATTCATAGATAACGGGATTCCCAATAAGGTACCCGATGAGAGCGCCAAGAATTAAACCAAACTGGGAAGAATAGTAAGCGCCCATAAAACCTTGAGAGTCTCCATGCGCATCTGTAACTGCAAAGAATCCTATTAATCCGCCTAAAGTTATTCCTCTTAGTGATGACATAAGAACACCATACCATCTTCGATTGTAACTAACTGATTTAATCCGCTCAAGTGGAATTGATTTCTCTTTCTCAATTTTACTTACATTGGTAAAATAGACTGTGTCGCGGTTGATTGAGATATTTAAAGCCGTCAAAGACCTTCCATCCTTTAGATAGAGTTTCCCTGAACGAGCATCCGCGTTGTCATACTTAATATCCACCAAATGAGATGAGAATATTATTTCATCACGGTTTTCCCTATCCATGATATTTGTGAAGAGAGAGTCGCCCTTTATTTTAATATCTTTACTAACTATCACACTATCACCGGTTAAAATGATTTTTGTTTCTTTATCTACAAACGCGTAGTTGATATCTTCAAAGAATTTTTCTTTTGAGGAATAATCTGTTATTTTGTTGATTGATGAACAACCGGACATTAGAAAAAGAAAAAGTACTGTAATCACACACTTATTTTTCATTTTGTTCCCCTTCATTGCGCTGAATAAGGGAGATAAACTTCATTCCCTAATTTGTATATTTGTTTAATATACCATGGACCCAGCCCAACGCCCCATTGGCAATCAGGATAACACGGTTGCGAATCACAGCCCCAGACAATACAATAATAACCATAAGCGCGTAGAAGCCAATCTTGTTCCCATTCCAACTGAGAGTGATATTCTATTGCTTTCCCATTTCCTCTTGCATCTTTCATGGGTTAAACTCGTAAGTAACCGGAAAACCTAGGAACAAACCAGCAATACTTCCACCAATAAAACCCGCAAATGCTCCACCTAAAAAACCCGGAACGCCTTGATTTTCACCATGATCATTTGTATCGGTTTTCCCCCATAAGTATCCTATCGCTCCACCAGACATAAGACCAATCATTGCATCAGGAAGAATGCTTATCCATCGGTTTTTATACTTTATAGATTTGACTTTATCACATGTGATTACAACTTGTATAGGAACATTTTTTACCTCGATAAATTCGATGCTATCATGTCTAACAATAATATTTTCCGCTTGGACTTTCTCGCTGTTTTTTAGAGCGATAGTCCCACCTGAAATATTCTTATCTTCATAATTTAAATCAGAGACATCACCCAACGCGATTTTCCTACTTAATTTTTCAACGGAAATTATATCTGCAATTAAATAATTATCTTTAATTGAGATACCATTCCCAGCTACAATAACACTATCGCTTGTTAATGATATTCTTGTATTTTTATCTTTGAAAACATTGTTTACATCTTCGTAGAATTTTTCTTTTGATGGGAAATCTGTTAACCTGTGGGTGGAAAAACAACCATGCAACAGAAAAATAAAAAATATTATAACCACATATTTAATTTTCATTTTTACACTCCTTTATTGCGGCGAATTTGGTAAATAAACGTCATCCCCAAGTTTATATATTTGTTTAATATACCACGTTCCAAGCCCAACACCCCACTGGCAATCAGGGTAACACGGCTGAGAATCACAGCCCCAGACAATACAATAATAACCATAAGCTCGTAATAACCAACCATTTCCCCAAGCTTGGCTACAAAAGTTTTGGACACTAATTTCATTGCCAGTTCCACTTGCCCAAAGCCAAACTTCATTAATGTTGTTTCTATAAGCATTACCAAATAAATCATTCCAATTATTTGAAACAGCATTACTACATCCGCAATCCACATGTGTACTTCCGTCACCATTATTGGCAGTAAGATTTAACCAATTAGAAATATTTTTATTTGCGCCATAATAACCTTTAAATTCATTCCAATAGTCATCAACTGTATGTACCGGAGGTGTACATTTTGCCCAACAATTGCCATGATATTCATCACACATTATAAAAATATTAGTCCCTGAATTAATTGCAGAACCATATTTCGCCCCGTAAGTAACAGGATAAGAATAAGGCCAAGAAGGCCATTTATAACTACTTAAAAACACTTTTTTAGGATAAACAGAGCCTGCTTTTTGTGCAATGGTATAGTCGTCCCAAACATCACTATGCTTTTCAAATACTTCATCTATATGATAGGAACCGACATTGGATGGAATTTGCTGTTGAGGATTAGCTATTCCAAACATCATATTATCGTAACTAAAGCCGGCAGAATAAGCAAGGTTAATATCATAGTCACCCCAAACAAAAATTTTACTAAATCCATATTTATATTTTGCGTTACTATAAGTAACTACATCCTGGCTTAAAGCAATACCTAAATATTTTCCGGCAACCGGGATATAACTGCTACCAAAAGCCCAACCATAGGAATCATGTGTTCCGCACAATTCTCTCATTGGGCTAATTATGGTGTCGGAAATAGTCGGGATTTCATGTGTGGCAAGGTATTCATCAATTTGCGCTATTTGCTCTTTTGTGAATTCTTTTTTCAGTTTAAACTTTAGTTTGCTTTTTTTTAGATAGACCAACGTATCGCCATCTCCTTTTTTATTCATTGAACCGGATGTTATGGAAGACTGCTTAGGTTGTTTATCGGGGGGGGGGATAAGAGTTGGCTCGGTAATGCCGCAGCCAATTTCTGCAAACGCTATACAAGCAATTAATAAAAGAAACGAACGTTGAACTAGATTTTTCATGACGCACTCCTGAATTTGTTAATGAAATTACTTCTGTACGGGAACAATCATCAAATAAAACAGAACAAAACAACGTGAAAAAAACTTTTGAAGCTTAGGTGAAGAGGAATATAACCAACCGCTTCATAACAATTCTATTCTTACAGTAATAACTTACAACTTTTTTTATCAAAACCAAACCAAGTAAGCTCTACTTCAACAAAATCATTTTGCGGCTTTGCACAAAACTACCGGCGCGTAATGTGTAAAAGTAAACGCCGCTTGCAAGATTGGTTCCTTTAAAATCAGTTTTGTAATTGCCCGCCGGTTTTTCTTCATTGACTAATGTAGCAACTTCATTTCCCAAAACATCGTAAACTTTTAAACTGACTTTACTGTTTGCAGATAACTGAAAACTGATTACTGTAGTCGGATTAAACGGATTCGGATAGT
>Ga0172370_10002424_pt1 | contig 26954 bp, 19 predicted proteins | sample LakKiv5m_FD_114538 | JGI IMG/M metagenome (GOLD analysis project Ga0172370, IMG submission 114538) | Freshwater microbial communities from Kabuno Bay, South-Kivu, Congo - kab_022012_11.5m | ecosystem: Environmental > Aquatic > Freshwater > Lake | place: Democratic Republic of the Congo...
GCACGAGCACAATCTCCGCATCGGGAAGATGTTCGCGGAGTTTACGAAGGTTGCCTCTGCGAATCCGTACGCGTGGTTTCCTGTGGTCCGCAGTGCGGAAGAAATCGCCGCTCCCAGTGATTCCAACCGCATTGTCGCGTTCCCGTACACGAAGTACATGAACGCGGTGATGGCGGTGGATCAGGCGGCGGTGGTGTTGTTGGCCAGCGTTGCCGAAGCCAAACGCCTCGGTGTCCCCGAAGACCGCTGGGTGCACTTCTGGGGCGGTGGGGAGGCGAGCGAGAATCCGTGGTACGTGAGCGAGCGTCCAAGGCTCGACCGCTGTCCGGCGATGCGTTTCGCGAGCATGCAAGCACTTTCCAGGGCCGGCGTTGCGGTCGGCGACGTGGATTTTTTCGACTTCTACAGCTGCTTTCCGGTAGCCGTCGAAATCGCGTGCGAGGGGCTCGGCATCGCCGAGGACGATCCGCGTGGCCTCACGGTGACCGGCGGTCTGCCTTATTTCGGCGGGCCCGGAAACAACTACACGACCCACGCCATCGCGGCCATGGCCGAGCGCTTGAGAGCGAGGCCGGGTAGCAAGGGGCTCGTCACTGCCAACGGCTGGTATCTGACCAAGCACGCCGCGGGCGTTTACGCCAGTGCTCCCAAAGCGTCGCAGCCGGCGAATATCGCGGAGATGTCCGCGGCGGACGCGGAACATCGCGAAGGACCGGTAACGCTGGTTCGCGAACCGCAGGGCGCTGCGGTCATCGAGAGCTACACGGTGCTGTACGCTCGCGACGGTCGACCCGAGACCGGGGTCGTCGTCGGCCGTTTGGAGTCGGGTGGGCGTTTCCTCGCGCACACGCCGCAAGATCCCGCGATTCTCGAAGAAATGGTCACGCGCGAAGCCGTGGGACGGCGCGGAAGCGTGAGCGCGGCCTCTCCGGTCAACGTGTTCACGCCCGAGTGAGCGCTCGCAGGCGAGTCGACTGGTCGCGAGCGAAGCCAGGCTCATGTCGTAGATCCAGCACGCCGCGTTGCCGGACTCGCAGGCGAGTCGACTGGTCGCGAGCGACGTCGGATCCCGCCGGCTCTTTCATCGTGGAGGCACTCGATGCGGTTTCGTGTGGTTTTCGTGCTTTGACTTGTCGTCAGGACGTGGCTCGATACGCGCCCGTGGGAGATCGCGCGCAATGACCTCGGATCATTCTCTTCACGCTCTTCACGGCGCCGAAGGTGCTGCCTGTGCATTCAAGATCCGGACTTCCATCGCCGGGGTTCCGGTCGCCGATCTGGCGAGGCAGTTCGGCACTCCGCTTTTCGTCTACGACGCGGCGACCATCGCGGAGCGCATCGCGAGTCTTGAGTGTTTCGACGTCGTGCGCTACGCGCAGAAGGCCTGCTCCAACATCGCGGTGCTCGACCTGTGCCGGCGCAGCGGAGCCCTGGTTGATGCAACCAGCGCCGGAGAAATCCACCGCGCGTCGCTCGCCGGGTTCGCTGCGACCGGCGATCCGCCGCCGATAGTTTACACGGCCGACATCTTCGACCGAGACTCTCTGGACCTGGTGGCGTCGCGGGGGATACACGTCAACTGCGGCTCGGCCGACATGATCGATCAACTAGCCGATCGAGTGGCAGCCCCCCGCGTGACACTGCGTATCAACCCGGGATTCGGCCACGGACACAGCCGCAAGACCAACACCGGCGGAGAGCAGTCCAAGCACGGCATCTGGCACGAGGATCTCGACGCGGTGCTCGCGCGCGCCGACGCGCGTGGAGCGGTGGTGACCGGGGTTCATGTGCACATCGGTTCGGGCAGCGACCTCGAGCATCTCGGCGAGGTTTGCGGCGCCGTCGAACGTCTTGCCTTGCGCGTGGGCACTCAGGTCACGACCATCAGTGCCGGCGGTGGCCTGCCGGTAGCGTACCGTCGCGGCGAGCCGTCGATGGACGTTACCGCCTATTTTGCGCTCTGGGATGCGGCGCGGCGCCGTCTCAAGAAGGCGCTCGGGCATCCGGTGAGGCTGGAGATCGAACCGGGGCGCTATCTGGTGGCCGAGAGTGGATACCTAGTGGCCGAGGTGCGCGCCGTCAAACGCATGGGTGGCAACCTGTTCTACCTGCTCGACGCGGGGTTCAACAACCTTGCCCGGCCGGTTATGTACGGTGCTTACCACCCGATGGCGCTCGCGTCCGCAGCACCGGACGCCACGACTCGGGAGCTACGGGAGGTGGTCGTCGGCGGCCCTCTTTGCGAATCCGGCGACATCTTCACGCAAGACGCCGGTGGAGTGGTGCGCCACGAACTACTTCCCGAGGCGAGGGTTGGTGACCACTTGGTGATCGAGATCGCCGGGGCCTACGGGTTCGCGATGAGTTCCAATTACAACTCGAAGCCACTTGCGGCTGAAGTGCTCATCGGCGAAGGGATCCCGAGGCTGATTCGTGCGCGGCAGAGTCTTGACGACCTGGTGCGGGGGGAAGTGATCCCGGCCCCGGCTTGAGGGACTTGCTGCTCAGGCGCGCGAGGCAGTCGCGGCGTATCCCCCGTGCGCGTTGCCTCTTAGCGCTCATCGTACCGCGCAAACCGCGCTTGTGGTCATCGCTGATGCGTCGCTCGGCCAGCGTCCCGGAACCCCGACGACGACCCCACGCCGCACGCGGCTCGAGTCTGTAACCAATCGAATAGTCTCCTGTTTCGTGTCCAACCCAAGCGGCATGGCGTGCTCCGCCGAGACCTTTTCGCGGTCTCGGCGGGGATGCAGAAAAGCGACGTTGTGTAAGGAAGGTAGTTGCGGAACCGCACGAGTGGGTTTATCCACGGGCTGTAGGAATCGATCGTGAGCTCCGGCTGGACACAGTACTCAGAGAACGAGATCCGCGAGATCCTGAAACTCGCCAAGATGGGGATGCAGCCGGCAGACTTGGCGCGTCGCTACAACGTTCCGGTGGTCGTTATCCATGTCTGGCAGACCAAGTACGGAGCCATTACCGGAGAGTCGGAGCGAGGTCGCCTCCGTAGGCTCGAAGAAGAGATCTCCAAGCTCAACCAACTCGTGGGCGAGTTGACGGTGGAGTACCACCAGATCTCGGAGAGGGTCGGATCCAAGTTCTGAGTCGCGGCCGAATCCCAACGAGAGCGCTAGGCTCCCCGGCCGATACTTTGCAGTCGAGGCAGTTCTCGCCGATCGCGCCGTGAATCCCAACGAGAGCGCTAGGCCCCCCAGCCGATACCCTAAGGTCCTAAGGATGAGTGCGGACGTCGTTTCGCTGGCCGGCCGTGTCCGGTTGCGCCGCGCGCGAGTACGGCTACCCTGTTGCGCGTGGTGCGACGGGTTACGCTCTACACCCTGCGTGGCTGCGGCTACTGCGTTCGAGCCAAGGCGCTGCTGGACGCGAAGCGCATTCCCTACGAGGAGCGCGACGTCACCTCGGATCTTGCTGAGCGCAGCCGCGTGAAGGAATTCACGGGCCACCCGACTTTTCCTCAAGTTCTCGTCGATAGCGTTTTCGTGGGGGGGTGCGACGAACTCCTCGCTCTGGATCGAGCTGGAGACCTCGAGCGGTTGCTGTGCTGAGCGGCGGGAAATCGAGACTATACACCGTGCCCCATCCAAACTAGGCTGCGAAATGTCATTTCGGGGGCACCGCCTCCGTGTACATGGCATGGAGGCTTTATGCGTTCGAAACGTTTGGCGTTCGTTTTGCGACCGAGACCGCGCTGCCACCGGGCCGTGCTTGCTCTGCTAGTGGTAGCCTCGTCACTGGAGTTGCACGCCGTGCCGGCCGCCGCCGGGGCGTGCGGCGACGATGTCAGCGGCGTGCGCGTGGCCTGCGCTTGCGGCGACACACTGGTTTCGGACACGATCCTGAGCGCCACCGATCCGGTGGTCAGCCAACCTTGCCCGGGTGATGGTCTGTTGCTCGAAGCACCGCAGGGGAGCGACGGGCTGGTGCTCGACCTCGGCGGGTTGTCGCTCGTCGGCACCGGAGACGGTACCGGCCTGCGAGTGGTCAGCGGTGGCGTCGGCGGTGCCGTCATCATCGGCGGGGACGGCGATACTCGCGCCACGGTTGCCAGGTTTCGCACCGGGGTGGCTGCCTTCGGCAGGGCGGACCTAAGAGAAATTCGCAACGTCGATCTGGTCGCGAACGTGCGAGACGGGATGAGGACGCGTTCCAGTGGGATGCTGGCGAAATCAGTGACGGCGCAGCGAAACGGCCGTGACGGACTGCGCGTCTACGGTCACGACTCGACGTTGACCGACGTCGAAGCGGACGAGAATCTCGGCAGCGGTGTTCGGGTAGGCGGGAGCGGTGCGAAGATCCAAGCGCGATCGGAGGGCAACGGCGGCGACGGTGCGTTCCTGAGCGGGCGCGGACACGATCTCGCCGGTTCGGAGTTCAGCGGCAACGGTGGCGTCGGCGTGAAGGCTTCTGGTAGCGGCCACGCCACCTCGGGAGTCCGGATCGACGGCAACGGCCAGGGCGACGTCTCCGGCCGCAAAGGGGCGCTACGATGAAGGCGAGCGCGGACGTGCGAATCACGCGCAAGTGTCGAATGACCCGGCGTCGGCGCGTTTGTCGCTTTGCGGTGGTTGCGCTTGCCTGGGCCGGAGCGACTTTGGTCCCGCTCGCGGCGCGCGCCAACATCACGGCGGCTAGCGCTACCGACGTCTGCCCGGATAGCGACAATCCGTGCAACGTCACTACCCAGATCGACGTGGTGGCCAATTCGACTCTCGACTTCGGTACCCGCGACGTCACCGTGAGCGGCGGGGGGCGTTTCTACTTCGGAGCGGGTAGCGGAGCCATCAAGTGCGGCAACTTCACCGCGAATCCTTCGGGAGGAAACTTCTCGATCAAGGCCGTGGGGCTGGGGGCGGTGGCCAACACCACTGCCAGCGGCAGTGTGGAGGTCGCCGCCCGTAGAGGTTGTTCGACGATGTCGCGGCCGTGTCTGAAGGATGCGGAATGTCAGCTCGGTCCCTGCGACACGCGGCGTTGCAGTCTGCGCCAGTCTCGAAGCTGCACTGGCGACAGCGACTGCCAGTTCGGAACCTGCTTGAATACTCACCGTTGCTCGCTCAACAACCAGATACGGTGCACCAGCAACGACCAGTGCAATCTCGGCACCTGCCCGGCCCAGCTCACTTGCAAGGGAGAGTCTGTAAATCCGATAAACTGCACGACCGACGCGCAGTGCGAGTTCGGAGTCTGCTCGGTGGGGTCAGGCTCGATCGACATCAACGGGCCGATCGTCGGCAATTCTGACGCTCCGGCGACTGTTTCGCTCAACGCTGCCAACGCCATTACGATTCGAAAGCTCATCAATCTGGACAGCACGGCGCTGGAAGGCGACGGCGGCGAACTGGAGATGACGACGACCTCGGGCGACATCCAAGTGCTGTCTTCGGCCAGCATCGTCGTGACGGGCGGCGGCCTGGCCGCCGGCGGTGCGGTAGGAGTCGTCGCGGGAGGTAGCCTCACGCTCAACGGTGAAATCCAGTGCATGGGCGGGGACTACGACGGCGGCGCCATCGATCTCGCGGCCGGTGTCGACGTCAACATAACCAAGGACATCAACTGCAGCGCAGTGTCAGGTGCGGGCTACGGCGGAGAGATTCTGATCGATGCCGGCCGAGATCTTCTCGTCAGTGGAACTTCGACACTCAATCGCACGGATTTTTTCACGGAAGGCCACACCGATGCCTTCGATTCCGCCGGTGACGGCGGCACCCAGGAACTGACCGCCGGTCGTGACCTCGAGTTGCGAACCTTCACGACCTGCCAAGGCAGCGGTTCGGCGCCCGACGGATCCGGGTCCGACGTGTATTTCACCGCCGGCCGGAACTTCCTGCTCAACGGGCTGATCCAGTCAAAGTCAGCGGGGTTGCAGGGAACCGGAGGCTACGTTCAAGTCTCGAGCGGCGGCGGCGCGCAGGTGCAGTCCTCCGGGGTTTTCGAACTGCTCGGTGGGTCGGGCGGCGGCGGCTCGCTCGAACTTCTCAGCGGCGGCGCGGTGACCTTCAGCGGTGGCGCCGACGCCAGCGCAGCCTCGCAGGGGCCGGGCGGCTCGGTGTCGCTGAGCTCGGACGCCGACGTCGGCTTGACTGGTTCGTTGTCGACCAACGGTGGTTCGGGCGGCGGCGACGGCGAACTGCAAGTCGACGCCTGTCGGATCAACGTCGGCCCGACCGGGCTGCTCGACAACAAGGCGCTGCTCGGGATTAACAGATTCCGCGTTCACGAAAGTATGAACCTCCAGGCCGGCAGCAGGCTTCTGAGCGCAGGCTCGAACGTTCTGATCTACAGAACGCTGGCCAAACCGCAGCCTCGCAACGGGACGATCACCCCGGCGCCGCAGATCGTCGTCGATTCCAAGTTGGTGGGGTGCCCGGTTTGCGGCAACGGCGAAGTAGACCAGACGGAAACCTGCGACGACGGCAACACCAACAGTGGCGACGGCTGCAGCAGCGCTTGCCAGAATGAGAATTGCATTGCGCAGACCCCTGGTTATCCGGCGGTTCCACTCTGCTCCGACGGTGACGATTGCACGATCGACACCTGCAATGCCGCGCTGAATGGCGGCCAGTGCCAGCACCAGCAAGGGTGCGACGACGGCATTTCGTGTACGACTGACGCCTGCGTCGAGTCGAAATGCGTGTACACGCCGGTCGATGCTTCGTGCATCGACGGAAATCCTTGCACGAACGACATCTGTTCGGCACAGACGGGCTGTTCCAACGTTGCCAACAACGTCGCGTGCGACGACGGTAAGTTCTGCACGCAAGGAGACCACTGTTCCAACAAGATCTGCATCGGCGGCGGGGCGACCAATTGCAGCGACGGCGTAGCGTGCACGGCGGACGGCTGTAACGAGACCTCGGACCAGTGCACCCACCAGACCAACGACGCGCTGTGCGCCAACGGAGTGTTCTGTGACGGGGCCGAGATCTGCGATGCTGTGACCGGTTGTGGTGCCGGAACAGTCGTGAACTGTTCGGGTCTCGACGGCCAGTGTGTGACGGGCGTCTGCAACGAAGCGCAGGACTCCTGCACCACTCAACCTGCCAATGAGAGCGGCTCGTGCGACGACGGTAACTTCTGCACGGTGAACGATCGCTGCCAGTCGGGTGTTTGCGTCGGAGATCCGCGCGACTGCGGCGACGACCTCGCGTGCACGGTCGATGCTTGCGACGAAGGGACCGACGAGTGCACTCATCAGACCAGCGATCAGTTGTGCTCGAACGGCGTGTTCTGTGACGGTCCGGAGATCTGCAATGCCGTGAGCGGGTGTGGTGCCGGGACTCCGGTGAACTGCTCGGCACTCGACGGTGAGTGCGTGACCGGAATCTGCAACGAGGAGCAGGACGCGTGTGGCACCCAGCCTGCCAACGAGAGCGGGGCGTGCGACGACGGTAATTTCTGCACGGTGACCGACCACTGCCAGGCCGGGGTCTGCGTCGGCGACCAGCGCGATTGTGCGGACTCTGTGTCGTGCACGATCGACGCGTGCGACGAGGGGACCGACAAGTGCACCCACCAGACCAGCGATGATTTGTGTTCGAACGGCGCATTCTGTGACGGAGCCGAGGTCTGCAACGAAGTGAGCGGCTGTGGTGCCGGGACCCCTGTGAACTGCTCGGGCCTCGACGGGCAGTGCGTCACGGGCGTCTGCAACGAGGAACAGGACGCCTGCACCACCCAGCCTGCCAACGAGAGCGGGGCCTGCGACGACGGCAATTTCTGCACGGTCGGCGACAACTGCCAGTCGGGCGTTTGCGCCGGAGGGCAGCGCGATTGTGGGGATTCGGTTTCCTGCACGGTCGATGGGTGCAACGAGGCGCTGGACAAGTGCACCCATCAGGCCAGCGATGCGTCGTGCTCGAACGGGGTGTTCTGCGACGGTGCGGAGATCTGCAACGCTTTGAGCGGGTGTGACGCCGGCATCCCGGTGGACTGTTCGGGCCTCGACGGGCAGTGCGTCACGGGTGTCTGCAACGAAGCGCAGGATGCCTGCACTGCGCAGGACAATCCTCCCGATACCGTGTGCGACGACGGAGACGCCTGCACTTCCGGAGACAAGTGCAACGTCGGCGTTTGCCAGGGTGTCCCGATTCAGGGCTGCGGTGGTGTGTGCGGCGATGCGGTCGTAAACAACGGCGAGGAGTGCGACGACGGCAATACCGTGTTCGTGCAAGGGGAGTACTGCGGTGCGGACTGTCTGCTCGTTCCTTGCGGAAGACCGACGGATTCTCCCGGACCGGATCCTCTGGCAGGCGATGCGCTGTTCGCGTTGCGTACCTCGGTGGGATTGGTGATCTGCGACCCGCGGGTGTGCGACACCGACGCCAGTCAATCGATCACCGCCGGCGACGCGCTGATGATCCTGCGCGCCTCGGTGGGCCAGGCGGTCACCTTCAACTGTCCGTTGTCTTGATCCGGGCAGCGGCGGGCGCGATCGCAGTCTGCCGCGGCGAGTGCGGGAGTGCGCGTTGCAATGTAGAGCTCGACTGCGTAGCGTCCGTTGCGCGCACTGTGCATGAGAAGAAGCTGGGCCTATGTGTTGATGATCGTGGCCACCCTCGTCGGGGGCAGCGCGCTGCTGTGGCCGCTGCCCCCGACTGTACGAATCGAAGAGATGGCCCTTCCAGCCGCCAAGCCGGTCGCGTCGCCGCGTCCAGAGATCTCGCCCGCGCGCAACAGGGCTGCGGCGAAGGCGGCCGCGGGGGCGGCGCCCCCCGGCGCTGCGGCCAAACAGGAGGCGCCCGCCCTGGTGAAACGCTTCCCGACCCAGAACACATCGCTCCAGCGCTTGGCGCCTCCGCCTCGTCCGGGGGCAGACGCAGGTGGCACGCCGATGCTGCCTGCTGCGCCCCGTCCAGGTGCGGCGCTGCCGACGCGTCCTCCCACTGAAAACCGGCAGTGACCGATCCGGCCGGTGATGAGCGTTGGATGCGTGTGGCTTTGGCGGAGGCGCAGGCCGCCGCCGCCGAGGGGGAAGTTCCGGTCGGTGCCGTGGTGGTGGTCGATGGTGACCTGGTAGCCAGAGCCTCGAACCGCACGATTCGCGACTGCGATCCGACGGCTCACGCCGAGATCGTGGCACTGAGAAGCGCAGCACTACGACTGCGCAATCACAGGGTGGGCGGGGTTCTCTACGTTACGCTGGAGCCCTGCCTGATGTGCATGGGGGCGTTGGTACAGGCCAGAATCAGGCGCCTCGTCTTCGCGGCGCGGGATACCAAGGCCGGCGCTGCGGTGAGCCTGTACCGGGTCGGCGAGGACGTGCGTCTCAACCATCGCTTCGACGCTGTGGCGGGGCCGTGCGGCGACGAATCTGCCGAACTTCTGCGTGACTTTTTTCGAGGACGGCGTGCCGACACTGTGTGAATCGTGTGGCAAGGCTAAGGCTGCGCAGGCGGGCCGCAGTTTGCGCGTGACGAGCGCCGACGGTTAAATCACGGGCTTTCGAGGAGAGGTGTCCGAGTCCGGCTGAAGGAGCACGACTCGAAATCGTGTGACCCTAACGGGTCCGTGGGTTCGAATCCCACCCTCTCCGCCATTTCTTTCCACGGTGCCGTCGGCTTCCAGAAAGTCGGGTGGTCTCGACCCGATGTCGTGGTAGCATGTGCAGCCTATGGAAAGTTCTCCGAAGACATTGCGCCGTTTGCTCGTGACGCTGGCGATGGTCGCGGTTGTTTCTCCAGTGGCGGCGATCCCCGCTGTGGCCGGCCAGGACCAGACCTGCGTGATCACGCTTTCGTTGATCGACCAGGTTGGGCTGAACAACCTGGACTTCAAGCTCGATTACTCGAACGCCAACGGACAGATCGAAGGCTCGGGGGCCGGTGCCGTGTGCCGCCGTGCCTTGGGCGGCAGCGCGATGGCGGCTTTCAAGGACGACGACGCGGCGCAGAAACTCGCGCTCGCGATAATGCGCAGTCAGCCGTTGTTCTCCGGTCCCGTCGTACTGGCGGGTTGCCGCTTCAACTATGATACTTCGGTTCCCGCTCTCGCGGACTTCCAGGTCTCGGTCGAGGTTGCCGCCAAGGGCGGAGATGATGCGAACGTCGAACCTCTTCCCGAGGTCCGGGTGACGAAGATCGAGTGCCCGGGGGAACTTCCCCAGCCGGACACGACCACTTCCACTACCACCACGACATTGGTTGCAGGCGGACGCTGCGGCTTTCCGGTCAGTGACGGCGAGATTCCGCTCGCGAGCGACGCTCTGTACGTGCTTCACGCCGCGGTGGGGTTGGAACCGTGCGCCAAGTGTGTCTGCGACGTCGATGGGAGTTCGCTGGTGACGGCCACCGACGCGTTACTCGTACTGAAGGCCGCAGTCGGCGGCGACGCACTCCTTGCCTGTCCCGCTTGTTCCTGAACCAGGTTACCGGGAAGGGCCGGTTCTCGCGTCGAGCGGCGGCAGCACCGGGCCGTAACGAACCGGCGGCGCCGGTGAACTGACCTGGCGCGTCTCACTGGCCGCGGCCGACGTTCCGCGCACGCCATGTGTCGCGGATTTGAGCCCCACCGCCGCGCTGCTACGGTACAACCGTAAGAGGCCGCGTGGGTATTCTTCCCGATCACGTCCGTATTTTCCCGCTCAGCGAGGTCGTGCTGTTCCCGGACACGATGTTGCCGCTGCACATCTTCGAGCCGCACTATCGCAATCTGCTCGCCGATTCTCTGGCAAGCGACCGTACGATCGGCATGGTGCTGATCAAGGATGCCGAAGCCGAACCGCGTCCTGCCGTCTATGCGGTGGGGTGTGCCGGCACCATCGTCGAGCACAAGCCGTTCAGTGACGGCCGTTCTATGGTGGTGCTCAAGGGGACGGTAAAGTTCCGCATTCGCCGTGAGTTGGACACCGACAAACCCTACCGCCTGGTCGAAGCACAGGCGCTGTACGAGGGACCTCCTCCGATGGACCAGGTGCGATCGTGGCGCGACGATCTGCGCGAAGGTTTGCGTCAACTGGTCAAGGCCAGTGCAGGGGAAGAGGGAATGGTCGAGAGGCTGTTCGACAAGCTCGACCTGATGGGAATGACCAACTCGTTGTGTGCGAGTCTGCCGCTCGACGTCCTGGAGAAGCAGAGCCTGCTCGAATGTCCCACTATCGAGCAACGCGAACGCCTGCTGTGTGAACTGCTGCGATTCAAGGCGGTCGAAGCGCGGCTCGGCATCGACGGTTCGCGTGACGCCGACACCTGAGCTGGAGTCGGTTCCGTCCGGCGCTCGAGTAGCGAGGAATTCGGCATGAAGCTTCGGCGTCCGGTCGCGTGCGCGGTCTTCGATCTCGACGGTGTGCTGCTCGATACCGAGCACTTCTACACCGAGGTTACGCAGGAGATCTGCAGCGCCTACGGCAAGGTTTTCGACTGGTCGATCAAGCGCAACATGATCGGACGTCCGTCGCTGGAATCGGCCGAGTACCTGGTCGACGCGTTGTCTCTTCCGATCAGCCCGCAGGACTACTTGTGCCGCCGCTCCAGGCGCCTCGAGGGCTTGTTCGTCGCCGCCACCGAGCGCGTGGGGGCCGAGGCTTTCACGCGTGCGCTCGCCGGTGCGGCGGTTCCGCTGGCCGTGGCGACGAGCAGCGAGCGCTATCTTTTCGAGTTGAAGATCAGCCGGCACCGGGATTGGTTTTCGATATTCGATACGATCGTGGTCGGCGATGATCCGCGCGTCGAGGCCGGCAAGCCGGCGCCGGACATCTTCCTGGTTGCCGCCGCGTCGCTCGGCATCGAGCCCGAACGCTGCGTGGTGTTCGAAGACGCACCGGCGGGGCTTCAGGCGGCCAGGGCTGCCGGTATGCAGGTGGTGGCACTTCCGGATCCGGACATGGAGCGGGAACGTTTCGCGCAGGCGGATCTCATCATCGAGCGATTCGCCGACATCGGTCTCGCCGATCTCGGCTTCTGAGTAGTTTTCCATCGACCGGAGTCGACCCCGGAGCCAGAAACCGGTGGGACTTTGCAGGTTCCGCCTCTTGGCACGAGTCGAGGGCGATCCCCCAGAACGAAGCCTGCGCGGGGAGTTTCTTTATAGACTGCGCGAACTGCGGGCGCGGTGGCGGTGCCGGCTCGCGGCTGCAGGTCAGGCCCAGCGAAACACGACAGGAACCTCGATCGCCGGCAAGATGCTCAACTTTACCGGGCAGGTATCGGCGGCGTTCTCGAGGAGCTTGCGCGCTCTTTCGTCGAAGGTGTGCGGGACGTCGATGGTGACGCTCAGCCGCGCGATGCGGCGCGGTGCTTCGCTGGTCATTTCCTTGTCGACGCCGATCTTGGTTCCGTCGATGTTCCAGCCATGACGTTCGGCAACCAGACCCATGATCGTGGCCATGCAGCTTCCCAGCGCGGTGGCTAGCAGATCGGTAGGCGAGAACGTTTCACCGCGGCCGTGGTTGTCGAGCGGCGCGTCGGTGGTGAGTTCACGACCCGAAGGCGCATGGGCGGCCTCGCAGCGCAGCCCGCCGGTGTAGGTGATGTCGATGTGGACCATTGGCTCGTCTCCTGACTCGATATTCCCGTGTCGCAAGGGCGCGCTTCTTCGCTCTAGCCGGCCGCGCCTCGGCTGCGCAGTTCGGCGATGAACTCGGCGCTGACACCGACTTCGGCGAAGACGCTGTCCGTGTCGGCTCCCGAGATCGGTGCGCTGGCAGAGCCGCTACCCGGTGTGCGCGACAGCCTGGGGGCAGGGGCCGGCATGCGCGCGCCGTCGATACCCCCGATGAAGGTCGAGCGCGCGAGGTTGTGCGGGTGGTCGGCGGCTTCGCCCAGTTCCAGGATGGGCGCCACGCAGGCGTCGGTGCCGTCGAAGACTTGCGTCCACTCTCGTCGGGTCTTGCCGGCGAACACCTGCGCGAAGCGTTCGCGCGTCGCTTCCCAACTTTCGCGGTCCATCTGGTGGGGCATGGTGTTCGCGTCCAGGCCGAGCCCTTCGAGCAGGCGCGCGTAGAACTGAGGCTCGATGGCGCCCACTGCCATGAAACCGCCGTCGCTGGTCCGGTACGTGTCGTAGAACGGGGCGCCGGTGTCGAGCAGATTGGCGCCGCGTTCGCCCGCCCACAGGCCGGCGTGGAAGAGGCCGAACAGGAAGCTACTCAAGTGGGCGGCGCCGTCCACCATCGCGGCATCGACTATTTGGCCCTTGTTCGAGCGACTGCGTTCGAAGAGGGCAAGCACCACGCCCAACGCGCAGAGCATGCCGCCGCCCGCGAAGTCGCCTACGAGGTTGACCGGAGGCACGGGGCTTTCCGCCTTGCGCCCGCACAATCCGAGCGCGCCCGACAGGGCGATGTAATCGATGTCGTGCCCTGCCATCGCTGCATAGGGGCCGGTCTGGCCCCAGCCGGTGAGCCGCGCGTAGACGAGGCGCGGGTTGCGGGTCATGGCCACTTGCGGGCCGACCCCGAGTCTTTCCATCACTCCTGGGCGAAAGGGCTCGATCAGGACGTCGGCTTTGTCGATCAGTCTCAGCAACAGGTCGACCCCCGCGGGGTCTTTCATGTTGAGTCCCACCGAGCGTTTGCCGCGGGCGAGAAAGTCCCGGGTGGGGTCGGGGCGCGATCCGGTGGTGGGACTGCGGTCGATGCGCACGACGTCGGCCCCGAAGTCGGCGAGGATCATCCCCGCGTAGGGTGCCGGCGCGAGTCCGGCCATTTCGATTACGCGAATTCCTGAAAGCGGTCCCATGTCCGTCCTCTCGTTCCTTTTTCCTGCGTAGGTTCGCTGTAGCGAACCTACGCAACGGGGTGGTGGCGCTGGCTATGCCGCCACGGCCGCCGAGTCAAAATCGATCGCGTTCGGACGAGGCAAATACAGCCACAAATCGAAACCCCTGCATTCACGCGGATGTAGCGTTGACACGGGACGTCGGAACCGGGCATAGTCGGGCGTCGCTGGGGGGCTTCGCCAATCTCCCGTCCATCGGGAACCCGGCCGTCACAGGTCATTATGAAAAGATCACGCGTTGCAGTTTCCGCCTCGGTCTTTTTCGCGCTGGTGGCTGTCTCCTCCGCCATCGTTCCGATGCTGGCGCCCGCCAACGCCGAGGCCCAGTACGTCGATCCTGTGCAACGGCGCTGCCAGCAGGTGCTGGCCGACAGCTCTCGCGTCTATCTCGAGCGGGTCATGGCGGCGCGCCTTCGCTGCGAGAACCGCGTGGTCCGTTCGCTCGTCCCGCCGCCGGCTACCGACTGCCGTTTCGGTGCAGGTGACGACAAGCTTCAACGCGCGATGGAAAACGCAACGATCAAGTTGGACCGCGCGTTGTCGACCGCCTGCGTCGGCGTCAATCTTGCCTTCTTGAATTTTCCGGGAGCCTGCCCCGACCCGAGCGGCGGAACCTTCGTCGTGGATGACCTCCAGAAGTGCGTTCGTGCCGAGAGCGACGTTGTCATCGATGACCTCCTCCACCGCTACTATCCGACTAAGATCGATGCCGTAAGAGGACCGGAGTCAAGCTGCCTCGGCGGTACTGCCAGGGACGCGTTCGCGATGTTCCGCTACAACATTCGCGTGCGCCACCGCTGTCTGCTCGACCAGCGGATCGACAAGATCGACGCCGCGGTCAACTGCCGTGCCGACATTCTCGCGTACGGACCCGGCACCGGCGACGACAACGTCGATCGCGCGATACGGCGTGCTTACATCCACCTTCTCGGCGGCATTCCCGCCCAGTGCGCCAACATCCAGATCGACAAGCTCGGTTACCAGGAGGTCTGCCCTGATAGCAGCGGCGGCATCTTCACGGTTCTCGACCTCAAGACCTGTCTGTTCGACCTGAACCGCGCTCAGACCCCGCCGACTCTGGCGATAGCGTTTCCGACCGAGCCGGTGTGCGGCAACGGCCGCGTCGAAGGCTCCGAGCAGTGCGACAACGGCAACAACAATTCCGACGAAGCCGTCGATGCTTGCCGAAAAGATTGCACGAACCACCACTGTGGCGACAAGGTCACAGACACCGGTGAGCAGTGCGACGACGGCAATACCGCCACCGGCGACGGGTGCCTGCCGACGTGTGTCAAGGAAGTGTGCGGTGACGGCGTAGTCAACAATTCCGGCGCGGAGCAGTGCGACGACGGAACCACGAACAACTCCGACTCCACGCCTGACGCTTGCCGCACCGATTGCAAGAACCCGTCTTGCGGCGATGGGGTGACCGATCCTCTGGCCGGCGAAAAGTGTGACGACCACAACGTCGTCTCTAACGACGGGTGCAGCGCGACCTGCCAGATCGAGAGTTGCGGCGACGGTATCAAGCAGACCAGCGAGGAGTGTGACAACGGCACTACCAACAACTCCGACAGCACACCCGACGCCTGCCGTACCAATTGCAAGAACCCGAAGTGCGGCGACGCCGTCTTGGATCCCGGACACGGCGAACAGTGCGAAGACGGCAACACCGACGACAGCGACGGTTGTACCTCTTGCCGGATCTGCGGCAACGGGATCGTGAGCGCACCCGAGCAGTGTGACGGGAACTCGGATCCTTGCGGCGGCGGCGAGGGCTGTTCGTCGAGCTGCAAGTGCGAGCCGGCTTGTCCCGGCTTCGGTGAACTCACGCTCTACTCCGCGATCGGCAGCGATTGCAGCAGCAACTCGGATTGCGCCGTCGGGCAGTGCGACGTCGGCCTCGGCCGTTGCCGCACGACCACCCAGTTGGACAGCGGTTGGACTGGCCTTTCGCACGACGCGGACATCAACAACTTCACCGTGACGCACGGGTACCTGGAGTGCCCCGGCAAGGGACCCACCTGCGGCCAGTGCAACGTCGTGGGCTTTGATCCGGCAGGCGGTTCCTGCCGCTGCAGCAACAACACCCGCACGATCTGCGATCAGCCGTTCGTGGCGGACGCCGGCAACTGCGGCGGTGCGGTCTGCGACTGCTACTTCGGGGCTCCGTTCCCGCTGTCGTCGGCGGGCACGCCGGCCTGCATCGTCAACCGTTTCTCGGAGGACATCTCGGGTACCGCCGACGTGGATCTCGGTGCGGGACAGATCACGGCCAACCTGCGCACTCAGGTGTTCCTCGGGATCTCGACTACCGCGCCGTGTCCGGAATGCGGAGGCAAGTGTTCGGACGATGCCGCGAGCATATGCGTGTTCGACTCGGATTGCGTCGCGGGCACCTGCCTGCTCGATCCGGTCAGAGGCGACGGTGTGCGCGGAGGCGTGTGCCGCAACGGCCGCAACGCCGGGCTCGACTGCGACGTCGCTGCGGTCAACACCTCGTTCCCGGCACTGCCGAACGAGCCGGGCGGTGCGGGCTACAGCCTGGATTGCCTGCCAGACGGCGGCAAGAACGTGTCGGGATCCGGGCTGGTGATCAAGCTCGTGCAGACTACCGGTACGACCAAGCTCGACTTCAACGTGCCGTGCGGTAACGGATCCGAGTACTGTCCGTGCCGCCAGTGCAGCACCGACAACACGGTTTCGTGCAACAGCGACGCCGAGTGCGCTTCCCAACCCGGCGGCTGCAGCGTGGAGCCGAAATTCCACTGCAGCGGCAATGCCGACTGCGTCGGTGTCAATGCCGGCACTTGCTTGAGCATCAAGCGTTGCAGTCTGGCCACCGGCAAGTCATGCACGACCAACACCGACTGCGCTTCGGCCAGCCTCGGAAGCTGCGATCCATCGACCTGCAGTTCCAACGGTGCCGGCGGTTTCCCGGAGCCGAACTCGTGCGATAACCTCGACTGTAGCGACATCGGCGGCGGCGAAGGCCAGTGCACTACGGGACCGGACGGTAAGAGCTGCGACGCGGTGGTGCGCGCCGGCGGACAGGGCGTGCTGTCGTGCAACACCAACGACGACTGCGCGGAAGAGGCGGTGGGTGTCCCGGCCGGCAATTGCGAATTGGTGGAGCGGCGCAAGTGTTTCCTGGATCCGCTGGTCGGGACCGGGCAAGCCAGTCCGACCGCACCGATCGGGGCGGCGGTGTTCTGCGTTCCACCGACCAGCGCTGCGTCGATCAACTCGGTGGCCGGACTGCCCGGCCCGGGTCGTACCTTGAACCAGGCGACTTCGCGCTTGTTCTGTGCGAGCGATCCGACCAAGCGCTACACCCCGGGAGTGGGAGGCTGCTTGGACTGATAGAGCGCTTCGAGTTGGTAGGCGCTCGACGTCGGTAGTGAAGAAGGCGTCCGTACCCTGGTGGTACGGACGCCTTCTTGCGTTGCGGAACAGCGAACCCCGAGACCTGCGAAGCGCAGGCGGCCGTGGCCCGATGCTACGTCGGCGTCCAGATCTACACCGGCGTGGAGTCGCCGTGGGGCCGCAGTGCCGGAAGCACGATCACCATGCGCGTTCCGGCCTCCGGCGCGGCTTCAGCGTGGATCGTACCGCCGTGGTAGCGAACCACATCACGACAAATCGCGAGGCCGAGCCCGGTGCCTTTGGGTTTGTCGCTACCGCCGCCTTGGCGGAAGCGCTCGAACACCGCTTCGCGGTCGTCGGCGGGAATGCCGGGGCCGTTGTCGGTTACCGTTACACGCAGCGCCGGCGATCCGGCGTGTTCGGCGCTGCAGGCCTCGACTCTGACGTTGCCACCGCGAGGGGTGAACTTCATCGCGTTACCGCACAGGTTGGCGAACACTTGGATGAGGCGATCGCGATCGCCACGAATAGCCGGTAGCGGGCCGCTGTCGGCCAAGTCGAGGTCGATTCCACTCTCCTGGTACAGAGGGCGAAACGTAGCGACGACGTGGTCGAGCAGCGTGCGCGGGTCGTCTATGGTTTCCATGTGCCACTCGGCCTTGCCGGCCTCGATCTTCGAGATATCGAGCAGATCGTTGATCAGCCGCGTCAGCCGCTCGGTTTCCTGAATTATGACTTTGCTGAAGCGTTTGCCGCTGTGCGCATCACGCTCGCTGTAGCGGTTGATTATCTTGGCAGCCGACGAGATCGCCGCCAGCGGCGTCCTCAGTTCGTGCGACACGTTGCTGAGGAACTCGGATTTCAGCCGGTCGTATTCGGTCAGGCGTTCGTTGATCGCCAGTAACTCCGAGGTTCGCTCCGCTACCTTGCTCTCGAGCAGGCGCGAATGTTCTTCGATCTCGGCACGCAGGGTCTTTTCCTGTTGCATCGAGTCTTCGGCCAGTTGCTTGGCGATGAGCAGTTCGCCGACGTTGGACCTGATCGAGCGCCGCATCGCTTCGAACTGGCGGGCCAACATCCCGATCTCGTCCGAAGACTCGATCGCCTGAATCTCCTGGTCGAGGGTGCCGGAGGCGATCGCAGCGGCGTCCTCGGCCAGTTGGGTGAGCGGACTCAGCAGGCGGCGGCTGGCCCATATCGATCCACCGAGACCGAACAGTCCGATGGTCGCCGCCAGTGCCATCGCGAGCGTCGTCGAACGCGCGAGCACCTGTTGGCCTCGTACCATCGAGAGCGCCGCCTGCGTGCGGATCGGGGTAAGGTCGAAGCCGAGAACCAGCCACCCCCACTCGCGTCCGCCTACCAGCAGCGGACGCGTGATCTCGACCACCTCGTAGCCGTCGGCGTGATTGACGAAGCGCGGTTCCGTACTGGTGATGCGCGCGGATCGGTTGCCGACCTGGTGCGGGTCCGAATGGACGATGACGATGCCGGCCGCGTTGGTGAGGTAGGCGTAGGCCAGGTTCTTGTTCTTCTTCTGCATGGTCGTCACCGTGTCGGTGATGAAGGCGAAGTCGTAGCCGGCGATCGCCGACTCCATGCTCGCGGCGATTCCCTCGGCCAGCAGGACGCCGCGCTGAACCATGCCTCTTTGAAGCTGAGCGGAGGCGCGTTCGATCTCACTGTGGAGGATCGCCGATTGGCGGTACATCAAAGTAGACGACAGCAGCGCGATGCACAGGAACAGGGAGACCGCGCCGGCCAGTGCGAGTCTGAGGTGCAGCCCGTAACTCTGACTGAAGAGTGTGCTGGTCCAGGACCAGCGTGGCTCGGCAGCGGCGGGCGCCGGTGCTGCGGGCGAAGGAGCCTCATTCATGAGCTTGCGTGGCCTTCTTGCGACTCTTCTTGCCCTTCTTGACGACATCCTGCAGTGGCGCCGGCCCCTTGCCGGCCCGCGCGGCCAGCGTCTTCGCGGGCGGTGACTGCTCGGTGTTCTGTTCCGGCTGCGCCGCAGCCACGGTCGCGAAGGCGTCGTAGCCGAGCAGTGCCAGGACCTCGCGGCCGGCTTCGCTGTCGGTGAACTTGGCCAGCGCGGCCGCCATCCGGAGACGATCTTCGGCTGAGGTCTGTGCGCCGGCGAACACGCCCGGTAGCGGGATCGGCGCGGAGAAGGCGAGGACCTGGAGCTTGGCGGCTGCGTCGGGCGTGCTGCTGGCCAGCAGCTCGTACTGCTGTGCCGTCACCAAGGCCGCATCGACCTGCCCGAAGCTGAGGGCCAGCAGGCCATCTACGTCTTTCGGCACCGCGATCACCTTGGCCGAGCCGCGGTCGAGATGGACGGCGTCGAGCACCGCCTGCTCGCTACCGGGCCCGAGCGAGTGGACGGCGGCAGCGATCGACCCGCGCGCGAGATCGGCGATCGAGTTCACGTCGGAGCGTGTGACCAGTGCCTTGCGGTAGGTCGTTCGGTGGTGGCGTAGCGGCGTCGCGATGGGTTGCAGGGAGAGCCCGATGTCGTTTGCCGCAAGGCTTGGAAACCAACCTGGCGCAATCAGGAATGCAGGTGGAAAATCGACAACTTGCCGTGAGAAGTCGTCGTATCGCGCGAAGGCTTGAAAGGACACTTCGAAGGCTTGGTCGAGAAGCGCTGCGTGCATCCGTTCGGCCAACGCGTTGAGGTCGGCCGGGCGCCAGTCGGGGCTGAAGAAGTAGAAGCTCGGCTCGCCGGAGGGGGGCGCTTCGGCTCGGGCCGACGAGGGCGTTGCGCCCAGCAGCGCGGCCATGACGAACGTAAGCCCCACACGGAGGCGCAAGCGGCTGTTCTTGGCCGGCCAGGCACGCATGCACGCGAGTGTACCACGCCGGCCGGCTTTCGCCGCTGTGCGCCCTCGTTGTCGGCCCTAATCTCGAGCGCCGAACCTAGGCCGGCCCCGCTCGCCTTCGTCGCTGCAGTCGAGTACGAAAAGTCCGTCGAAAAACCGACCATCAGCCTGTTCAAAATGGTTCAAAATGGCCCAGATGCAAGGCTCGCGCGAAATCGCGCGAGCCGAGACGTAGCGAGTTTCCGTGGGCAGGCGCATCCGTATGGATGAAACTGTAGGCGGCCTGACCGCCATCAGCAGTCCGCTCCGGCGGGCGTCGTTTCTCGAGAGTGGTTGCGCGCGCAACGCAGCAGATGAGCCATTTTCAACAGACCGCTAAAGGGGAGCGCCGTCGGGCAACGTGGTCGCTGCCGCCGTCCACTGCCTCGTCGTCGCAGGTTGCTCCAGGACGTAGACCATCTCGATGACGGCGCTGCGCGGTCGCCTGTCGCTGCGCCTGAGTTTGCTCTCCAGGACGAAGCCGTTCTTTTCGAGCACGCGCAACGAGGCCGCATTCGAATTGCGTACTAGGGCGCGCAGGCGCGCCAACGCGAGTTGTTCGAAACCCTGTGCGCAAACCACGGGTACCGCCCGCGAGGCGATTCCGCGTCCCCAGAAGTCCTCGCCCAGCCAGTAGCCGAGTTCGCCCAGCCGTGGGGCGTTGTAGCTGATGACGTCGATGCCGATTCCGCCCACGGCCACGCCGTCGATATCGATCGCGAACTGGAGGCCGCGCTCGTGGCCCGACGCGATGCGCGAGATCCAACTGCGAGCGTTGGCGATGGTGTAGGGGCGAGGAAAGCGCGAGCGCAGGTTCGACCAGACGTTGCGGTTGTTGGCTTGCGCAGCCAGCGACTCCGCGTCCGTTTCCCGCCATGCCCTGAGCAGGAACTCTGCGCCGTCTCGTGTTGCTGTTCCAGCCACCTCTGCCTCCGCCTTCCCCGCGCGTTGCCGCGTGATCCACTTCGCCGACGTTCACCGGCCGCGCGGCCGCTGTTGGGGCGCAACCCGTCGCCGCCGCCACGCCCTGAGTGTGCTGCGGCGGCGGTGTTCTGGCAACCGGTTGGCGTGTAATCGGCCACCGCCGCCGCAACGCCACGAGCGCCACCGCCACCGCCGCCGCAGCAGCAGCAGCAACGCCACGCGCGCCGCCGCCGCCGCAACAACACCACGCGCGCCGCCGCCGCAGCAACAACACCACGGGCGACCGCAACGCGCGGAGACTCGCGCTGATTCGAAACCGTCGCCCGCCGCACGGTTGCCAAAGAGCGTCGCCATCCCCATGATCGCTCGGTGATCGCGCGATGATAGCGGTCGTTTCGAGGCCGTCCGGACGCGCGTGCGTTCGGCCCGGCTCGAAGTGTCGCAAGTAACTTCAGTAAGTCCCTCTCAACCCCACAGGAATCCAAGGAGACGTCCGGTCAATGGCCTACGAGCACATCGTCTATGAAGTGGCAGACGGCATCGCCACTTGCACACTCTCTCGTCCCGAGTTTCTGAACGCCTATACGCCGCGAATGGGCATTGAACTGCGCGACGCGATGTACTGCGCCGCCGCCGACGACGCGGTGCGCGCCATCGTGCTGACCGGTGCCGGCCGCGGTTTTTGCGCCGGCGCCGACATGAAACTGCTGAGCGCCTTCAGCGGTGCCGGCGGCGCGACCGCCAGCGCGGTCGGTGACTTGCCGGAGTTGGAGCACGCGGCGCCCGCTGGGCCGATCCGCCCCGATTTCCGGACTGAGTTCAGCTACCTGCTGTCGATTCCCAAGCCGGTCATCGCCGGCGTCAACGGGCCCGCCGCCGGGGTCGGCTTCGTACTGGCGCTGTTCAGCGATATCCGCCTTGCCGGGCAGAAGGCACGCATGGGAGCGATCTTTTCGCGCCGCGGACTGGTAGCCGAGTACGGCGTCAGCTGGGTGCTGCCGCGCCTGGTGGGTCTGGCCAACGCCAGCGACATTCTGTTCTCGGGACGCCTGGTCGATGCCGACGAGGCGCTGCGGATGGGGCTCGTCAGCCGCGTCCTGCCACAGCAAGGTTTTGCAGAACAGGTGCACGCCTATGCCTCCGACATCGTGAAGCTTTCGTCGCCGCGTTCGATCCGCGTTATGAAGCGTCAGCTGTATGACGACCAACTCGGCGGGTTGGCCGCATCGGTCGAGGTCGCAACTCGTGAGATGCACGAGAGCCTGGGGTCGGAGGACTTTCGCGAGGGCGTCGCGCACTTTCTCGAGAAGCGCCCGCCGCGCTTCTCGGGTCGCTGATGGCGCATCGTTGACGGCTGCGCGCAGTCTTCAACGAAGCGTTTCGAGCGTAGCGGCAAGGTCGCGCGGCAGGCGCCACTCGGCCTTGCCAACGCGGCTCCACGAGAACTCGGTCAGCAGGTCGCGGGGCCGCAGCGCTGCCGGTCGGTCGAGGATGCCGAGAGACCACGCAAGGTATCCGGCCACCTGCCACGGAGCGGCGCCGGCCTGGCGTAGCGATCGCAACGTCAGCGACGCGTCGCGCTTGGAGAGTTTTTCTCCATCGGCGCCGACTACCAACGGGACGTGGGCGTAGAGTGGGCGGCGAGCGCCGAGGGCTTCGAGCAACTGGATCTGTCTGGCGGTGGAGTCGAGCAGGTCGGCGCCGCGCACGACTTCGTCGATATCCATCGTCCAATCGTCGACCACCACCGCGAGTTGGTAGGCGTAGAGTCCGTCGCGGCGCTTGAGAACGAAGTCGCCGACGCTGAGATCGACTCGCTCTTCGACGGCGCCGCACAGCCGGTCGACGAAACGCACGCTAGCGGGATCGACGGCGAAGCGTAGTGCGGCATCGCTGCGCAGCCGCGTGTCGTACCATCCGGGAGCGAGATCGCGGGGCCGCGCCTGTGCCGGATGCGGCGCTTCGTGCTCGCTGGCTTCGCGTTGGTCGGCGGCGTGCGGCGCCGAAGCGATGTTGATCAAGTCGCGGCGCGACAAGCGGCAGGGGAAGATGCGCCCGCGCTCCAGCAGCAGCCGCAGCGCTGCCTCGTAGACGTGCGAGCGCTGCGACTGCGTGTACGGAGCGTAAGGGCCGCCGCGAGCCGGATCTTCGTCCCAGTCCAGGCCCAGCCACGCCAGATCTTCGGCTGCGGCTTCGGCCATGCCGGCGACGGTGCGCGGTGTGTCGATGTCTTCGAGTCTCCACACGAACGTTCCGCCGTGCCGACGCACCGACAGCCACGCCGCCAACGCCGTGCGGGCGTTGCCGATGTGCAACAGTCCGGTGGGCGAGGGCGCCCAGCGACCGCGCAGCGCTCGTGGCGACGCCGGCTGACGGCGCGCTGAGGATAGGAGACCGGCTGACATTGGCAGCGCGGATTCTAACCCGGACTATTCATGAACGCTCGTCGCGAGACCGCCAAAGGTGCGCCAGCTCGGGCCGCGCGCAGCGATGAGCGACGCAGGCGTACTTGCAGTACGTCGAGGAGTGAAGAGTGAGCACGGCCCGAGATGGCGTGCATTGGCGGTCGTAGTAGCGGGTTTCATGAATAGTCCGGGTGAACAGGTTGTGCACGAGCGCTGGAGCGCCGGCGCGGCCTGCGCGGACGCGAGCGGTGAGTCGCCTTTCTCACGGAGGTAGTGGTACAAGGTTGCCGCCCGCTGCACGCACGGTGCCGACTTTGGCTTCAGGTCAGGAAAGACGCCTGTTCGCGCGGGTGAAGCGCTCGCGCTCGAGTGCAGCGCCGCAATCGGCAGGCGATACCGCGCCATCGACGCGAATCGATCCGGCCCGTCTGTCCGATCGTCTGTGCGTGCTGGGCGCTTCGGTGCTGTTTTCCACCGGCGGCGCCGCGATCAAGACCGCCACTCTCGACGGCTGGCAGGTCGCGGCGTTGCGCGGAATGTTCGCGTTGGCCGCGATCGCGTTGTTGGTGCCAGGCCCGGTTTCGTTGGGGCGGTGCAGCGCCGCGCTGGTCGGGACCGCGCAGGCAGCGACGATGCTGCTGTTCGTGCTGGCCAACAAACTCACCACCTCGGCCAACGCGATCTTTCTGCAGTGCACCGGACCGCTGTACCTGCCGTTGCTCGGCCCGTTTCTGATCGGCGAGAAGGCGAAGAGGTCGGACTGGTGGGCGATGGCGGTCATCGGCGCCGGCATGGGGTTGTTCTTTGTCGGGACACCGGCCACGTACGCGACCGCTCCGCAGCCTCACCTGGGCGACGCATTCGCGATCGCCAGCGGTTTTGGGTGGGCACTGACGGTTATGGGCTTCAGATGGACGGCGCGTGCGAGCGCAGATCGCGCCCCCGGTGCGAAGTCGGCGATGCTGTGGGGCAACTTGCTGGTGGTGATTGCAGCGCTGCCGACGGCGTGGCCGCTAACCGACGTCAGCGGCGGCGACTGGGCGGTGGTTGCCTATCTCGGCGTCGTGCAGATCGCGCTCGCCTACCGCCTGCTGGCGCGCGGACTGCGCAGGCTTCCGGCGATGGAAGCCGCGCTGCTCGGTTTCTTCGAACCGGTGCTCAACCCGATCTGGGCCTATCTCGTGCACGGAGAGTTGCCGAGCGCGTGGGCTCTGGGCGGCGCCGCAGTAATCGCAGTCGTGACGGTTTCGCGCGCATTGGCGGGTTCGCGGCGCTGACGCGCGCTCCCTCTCGCCGTCGCACGCGCGAGCGTTCCTCGCTATAGTCGCGCTCCGCTTCGCTCGGTCGCGGTGCTGCCCGCGCGGCGTGGCGAACAAAGCGCGCGAAAGTTGCCGACATCGCCCTGAGGAAAATTGCATGAACGGTCCCGTTGCGACTCTCTACATCCTCGAAGCAGCCCTGGTCGCCCTCGGCATCGCGCTCGGTCTGGCCATCGGTTACTTCGCGTTTCCGAAGATGCGCCAAGCCAAGCAGCTTCGCGACGAGTTGGACCGGCTTCGCAGCGAGCACGAAACGTACAAGTCCGGTGTCAGCGAGCACTTCGAGAAGACCGCAGACCTGGTCGGAGAGATGACCAAGAGCTACGCGGCTGTTTACGACCACCTCGCCGGCGGCGCACGGCGCTTTTGCGGAGACGCACTGGCGGACAAGGCGCTCGCTTTCGGTCCACAACTGGCGACTCTCGGCAAGCCCGACGGCGGCGCCTCGACCGAGGACGACGGCGTGGTGATCGAGACACCCACATCGGCTGACGAAGCGCCGCTACCGGCCGCGTCCGACTCGGCGCAGGCCGTGTTCCCCGATACGCAAGGCGCAACCGAAACGACTACTGCCGGCGCCGCGCCGCACGCAAGCACGTGAGGATTCACGTCTTCTGCATCAGTCGCAGAAGTCTTCCGGCATTCGCCGTCGGTCTCGGTCGAGTCTCCACAAGCTGCCCCGTCGACAGTGAAGAACCTGGCGGCGATGCCGTGTCTGTCGCCGTCCTCGCTGATAGTTGACCACGCGATGAGTAAATTCCCAGTGAGGGCTGACGCTGTTTCGTAACGCTGCGCACGACCAGCCCGGTCGAGAACCTGAACGATTCGATCGAGTGGTTCATCCGCAACGTCAAGCGCTGGAGAGGCGAAGCGATGATCGAACCGTGGGTGACGACAGCGGTCTTCGAAGTGTCGAAGAAGTTGCGACGGGTGCGCGGATATGCGGCACTTCTTGCGCTCATAGCGACCTGGATCGCGGCAGCCCGCTTGCCACAGAGGCGGCCGCAGCGTAGGAGCCATCAACTCGGCGCCGCACCCTCAGAGACGAAGTTCGACAACGGACGGGACATCCACGAACTTTACCGCCAGAGTGCCGGCGCCAAGGAAGCCAAGGAAAAGGAGAGACGCATGGCTGTCTATGTCTGGGGCACGGACTACAAGCAGTATCTGCAACAAAGCAGCTTCGTCGGCGACATCACTGCGGAGCAGCGCCGCGCAGCGCGTGAGGGCGTGGCGGCGATTCGCTCCAGCACGATGGAGATCCTCGCCGGCTACGACGCCGGCTCGCGGCGCGTAGAGCAGGCGCAGCGCGAAGCGACCGATCGTATGATCGAAGCGCAGCAAGAGATGACAGCAGCACTGTCCATCGACTTGGGGCGCATCTCCGACGAGCTTGCCGGCCTCGATTCAACTTTTCGCTGGGGCTTCAACGCGATGCTCGGAGTGCTCGGAGGCATGGCGGATAGCCTCAGCTCTCTGCTGCAAATCGCCAAGACTCCGCCCGCGCAGATTGCCGCCTACGGGCATTTCGAGATTGCCTGCGACGCATTCCGGCGCCGTCTCTACAGCGATTGCCTCGAGTCGTTGGACAAAGCGATCAACGGCGATCACACCTCACCCGGTTACAAGCTGGAGTGGCGCTTCCATCAGTTGATCGGCATCGTTCGCCTCGGCTTCGACGGCTTCGACACCTGCGACGTCGATCTGGTCGTCAATCCGGGCGCGGCGGAGCGGGCGTTCGTGGCGGCGGCCCGCTACGCCGGCGCCGACGAGCCCAAGGAAGCGGCACTCGCGATGATGTGGGCCGGATGGGCGGCGTTCGTGCAACAGAAGCTGCCAGAGGCTCTCGAACACACCGAAGCGGCAATCGCCTTGGATCCAAAGCTCGGCGAGGCGCTGTTTCAGGCCGCCAAGTTTCAGATGGTCGCCGGCGCGCCAGCCACGGCCCTACCGGTATTGCGCCAGGCGATCGACATCGACCGCGGCTACGTCGTGCGCGCCGCCGGCGATCCTGAGTTTCAGCGCCATGGCCACGAACTGGATGTCTTCCTCGAAGCGCTGCGCGCAGAGAAGATCGCCGACTTGCAGCGTAAGATTCGACCCGAGCTTGCGGCCATTGAGCGGTATCTGCCGGAATCGGAAGAGGTTGCCGGGAACCAGACGGTCAGAATCTGGCAGCGCATCATGGGCGGCGGTGACGGGCTCTTGCTCACCGACCTGCTCGGTCTGCAAGTAGCGTCAAGTGCGCAAGCGCTTCGTGAGTTCCTTGAGAAGCTTCGGTGGGAGTATCGGGTCCGAACGGACGTCGTAGATGTGACCCGGGACGTTGATGAGCCCTACGACACC
>Ga0172370_10002426_pt1 | contig 26944 bp, 16 predicted proteins | sample LakKiv5m_FD_114538 | JGI IMG/M metagenome (GOLD analysis project Ga0172370, IMG submission 114538) | Freshwater microbial communities from Kabuno Bay, South-Kivu, Congo - kab_022012_11.5m | ecosystem: Environmental > Aquatic > Freshwater > Lake | place: Democratic Republic of the Congo...
AGAACAAATCGCCTGAAAAACACCGAATTTTGTAGGTACACGCCACTTTTCAGGAAGTCATATAACTGGCAGTAATCTTAACGTTTATCGGATATCGTGTTTTTACAGACCCCAAACCCAAGCTAAAGCGATTTGGAAAAAATAATTATTGACGGCGTTGAACTCCATCTGAGCGAGCCGGACGAAGTTCCGATGCGATGGGTGGGTCAGCAGGAATTGATCACACAGGTCCAGGCTGCCTGGCTGGTCATCGGCCATGAGGACCTGCCCCTCAGCCCGAGACTGGTGGGGAGGCCGGGTGTTGGAAAAACGACCCTGGCCTATCATGCGGGCAGGGCACTGAACCGGCCGGTCTACCTGTTCCAGGCCACCATGGACACCCGGCCCGAGGACCTGATTGTCACGCCCGTTATATCGGAAAAGGGTAAGATCAAGTATACGGCCAGCTCGGTGGTCTCTGCCATGATCAAGGGGGGCGTGGCGATCATTGACGAGGGAAACCGGATGAGCGAGAAGAGCTGGGCCTCCCTGGCCCCTCTCTTAGACAGCAGGCGCTATGTGGAGTCCATCGTGGCCGGGATCAAGATCAAGGCCCATCCCGAATTTCGCCTCTGCACCACCATGAACGACGATGCGAGCACGTTCGAACTCCCTGAATATATCCATTCGAGACTCCAGCCCCAGATCCGTATCGATTTTCCGGAAAGAGACGAGGAACTCCTGATTCTCAAGAGCAATCTCCCCTTTGCAGACGATGAGATCCTCGAATATGTGGTGGAATTTCTCCAGGCGGCCCATGAGGCCGATGAACGCTATTCGGTGAGGGACGGGATCAACATCGCCCGGTATGCCCTGAAGCGCCTAGCAGGGACCCATCGTTCTGGTTCCCAGGGGTCGGAACAAGAAAAGCTGATGCTCCTGTGTCTGAAAGAGGCCGCCTCCATGATCCTGGACGACGCCGCATCCGCGTATTTCAAGGAGCTGGTGGATGACAGCGACCCGGATGAGTGAGCTGCAATGGGATCAGATCCGGATGGTTCCAATCCTCCACAACCGGGTGGAGTTTGCCCTGGAAGTGAGAAGGGCCTTTGAGGCCTTCAGGCCCGACCATGTGGCCGTTGAATGTCCTGACACGTTGAAGGAGAAGATCCTTGCCGGCGTTCAGCGGCTCCCGCTTCTGTCGGTCGTCACCTATGAGGAAGCGGACGGCGTCTTTGTCTACCTCCCGCTGGAACCGACCGACGGCCAGGTGGAGGCCATCCGTCTGGGCCTTTCGGCCGGACTCCCTGTCCATTTTGTGGACCGGGACACCGAAGGCTATCTGCCGGACTTTTCCCCTATGCCAGACCCCTACGCCGTCACGCGGATCGGACATTTGGCCTACTGCCGGGCCTACATGGCGGCAGACCGGGATGATGCGGTCTCTCCTGAGGATGCCCTTCGGGAAAAGACCATGGCTTACCGCCTCCAGCAACTGGCCAAGACCGGCGAGAGGGTCCTTTTTGTGTGCGGGCTGTCCCATGCCCGCAGGATACGGCGCCTTCTCGACCAGTCCCAGACTCAGGTCATCGGACGAAGGGTGCGGAAAGGGGTAGGCCTTGCCCACCTTCACAGGGATTCCAGCCGGGAGATTATGGGCGAGATGCCCTATCTTGCAGCGGCATATGAGCGCGGCCGATCATCCGGCCAGACAGACCCGGACAGGCTCAGGATCCAGATGGAATTAATTCGTGCTGCACAAGGAAGCTACTGGAAGACGACCAAGGGAAGTCTGTCCCGCGGTCAGATCCGCATCCTGAATCGGTTTGCCAGGAACTACGCCCTTCTGACAGGGAATCTGGCCCCCAGTTTCTATCAGCTTATTGTCGCGTCCCGGGGGGCCGTGGATGACAATTTCGCCTATGAGGTCTGGGAGAAGGGGAGCGATTACCCCTGGCAGACCGAGGAACCCGGGCTCCCGGTGCTCCGTCTGGAGGGAGAGGATCTCTTCCTGGACCAGAAACGGATTCGGTTCCACCGGCAGATGAAGACGCTGCGCACGCGGCTGGTGCCTGTCCCGGTTCGTAAAAAGAGGCGGGAACGTCGTCCGGGAGAATGGCGCAAGGATTTCAAGGGGAGTTCCATCTGCTCCTATCCCCCCGAGGACGTGGCCGTGGAAGGATACGGCCACTACCTGAGAAAGAAGGCCCTTGAGATCAAGACCGAGGAGAGCACCCGGATCGAGCCATTCGCCTGCTCTATGCTCGACGGCCTGGATATTCGCGAGACGATTCGAGAATGGATCACCGACGGCCCTATCTATGTCAGGGAAGCGCGGCCGTTAAAGGGGAAGGTGGGATCAGTGGTGATGATCTTTGACCCTGATTATCCGGACAAGGACGGCAGAGAGAATTTTCCCTGGCGTGTGACCTGGCTGGGAGAGCACACTCAGGAATCGGATATGGCCTTTTACAGCACCCCGGCAGGCGAGATTATGGACGGCCCGGGGATCTCCAGGTGCCAGTACGGGGGGTTCATGCTCTCCTATCCGCCCTTGCGGGTCTATGATATCTGGAGGGACCCCTTCTTTCAGTTTTCCCGGAACAAGCCGGAAAGGCTTCTCATGGCCGCCCTCGACTACAGCCTGGAGCGGCATGTGGTCTATGTGGCGGCCACACCCCCTTCGGGATGGTGTCAGAGCATGGCCGCGCGTTTAGGGAAACGGATCATCTACCTTCCCATCGGGACCTTTTCCCCTGTCACATTGAAGAAGATCCGGGAGTTCCACGTGTTGGACGGCCATCACGTCAGAAGGTATGCCCGCGAGTACATCGGATGAATAATGGCCAAAACGCGCTCGCCGATCAGAAAGAAGAGGACACCTGTATGAGGCAGGTGAAATTTGGGTCAAATCAGCGGGAAGCGTGAATTACCCTTTGTCTTTTAAAAGTTCTGTGATATGCTAAAACATGAAACTTTTCAGGCGAGACCTGTTATGAGGAAAGAACCTGCCTATCTCATGGAGGATTCCGACGAGGCGATCCGGCTCGACATAAAGACCGATCCTGATGCCGTTAGGAAGCAGGCCCAGCTCTGCGGTATCGGTGCCGGTGCACGGGTGCTGGATGCCGGCTGCGGGTCGGGAAAAACCACCGCGGTTCTTCACGACATGATCCAGCCGCGCGGGACCATTGTGGGAGTGGATTTCGCCCAGGACCGCATCACCTTCGCGCAGAACAACTATGGGGGGAAACCGGGCATCGAATTCCGCCTTATGGACCTGAGGGAGCCCTTAGACGAACTCGGTCAGTTCGATTTCGTCTGGATGCGCTTTGTCCTTGAGCACTACCGGGAAGGAGCGCAGGACATCATCACCGTGGTTGAGGGCAGCCTCGCCCTGGAGGGAACCCTGTGTCTGCTGGACCTCGATTACAACTGCCTGAGCCACTACCCCATCAGGCAAGAGATGGAGAGGGTCCTCCAGATGCTCATGCATAAGATGATGCATTCGTACAATTTTGACCCCTACGTCGGAAGGAAGCTCTATACCTATCTCTACGATCAAGCCTTCAGAAATATCGAGGTAAACATAATTCCCCACCATCTAATCTATGGGAATCTTGGAGATACCGACGAATTCAACTGGGTCAAGAAAATTGAGATGGTATCTGTAAAGGCTAAGGAAAGCCTTAAAACCTATCCCGGTGGCTATGAGGGTTTCCTGGACGACTTTACCGCCTTTTTCCACGATCCGAGGCGGTTCACTTACACACCTCTGATGATTTGCACAGGGAAAAAACCCGAGCAGATGGGGTCATAAAGGAGCATAAGGTCCATGACAATAATCTACCAGCAGTGGAAAGAGGAGCATGCCCCGCTGCTTGAAACCTTCCAGCATAAAAAGGTGTTCATGTTGTTCACTGGGGGGAAAGACAGTTCCGTTATCCTGTGGATGCTCCTGAAGGCATCCCGGGAATTCGGTTTCTGCTTTGAGACGAGCACGGGACGGTATCCCTTGGGGGTGTTTCCGGATGCGGAGGTGGAAAAACTAAACACCTACTGGCGGGATAAAGGTGTGCAAATCATGTGGCACGAAGTAGACGCCTCGGACGAGCTGCTATCGCAGGCCCAGTCCTGCGGAGAAAATCCATGCCGCCTGTGCCAAAGTATAAAACACTCTTTCCTCTTCAGTCACCTAACAAATCTTGACTACAGACTCAGCGATATTGTCCTGATCCTAAGTTTCTCGCTGTGGGACCTGGTGAGCTACTCAATCGATTACCTTGTCGATGGGGTCTACAACGTGCGGGGCACTAAAGGCAATGGAGACAGGAGGATAAGCACATCGCAACGGTTTTATCCAGTAATTCAGCTCAACGACGGCTTAACAGTCTTCAAACCTCTGCTGAAGTACAACGAACAAGAAATCCTCCAGGTAGTAACAGAGCAGAAAATCCCACTCTCGCAAGCTGAATGCGCATATAAACGATACACCCCAAAACGCATCCTGTTCGACTACTACCGACAGGCCAATGCCTTTTTTGACTATAACCAGGTCTTCAACCACGTTAGCAGTTCGTTTCATATTCATGAATTGCCGGGGTATCCTGGTATGAGCAGTCTCGAATTCATAAAAAACACATTGTGAAAAAAGCGTATTGGTATCTTGAGGCACCTTATTTTGGATTTACTCTTTTCTCCTCAGCTGGTCCCTCAGAGTGTTTGTGAAGCTGAACCGTTTGGTAAAAGCATTAACGGAAAAAAAGACCTGGCCACCTGGACAAAAACTGATGATATTCTCCTCAAGGGTCTATAACTTTGGAAGTTATCTTGGCGCACACAACGATTTTTAAATACTTTGCCAAGTTTGATAACGACCTGAAACGGTTTACCCAAACACCATTGATTCTTTGTAAGGGAACGAAGCCCTATTCAACCGTCTGAAAACCGCTCAAGAATTTCTATAAACTCTTTCTCACGTTCCAAGAAGGCATCTACCACCATCGGATCAAAATGCCTCCCCTTCTCATTATCAATAATGTATCTGGCGACATCATGTTTGTAGGCATATTTATATATCCTCTTGCTGACAAGTGCGTCATATACATCGGCCAATGCCACGATACGTGCGGAGAGCGGTATTTCCTCACCTTTAAGCCCGTCAGGATATCCGGTCCCATCAAATTTTTCGTGGTGGGAACGGGCAATGTCAGCGCTCATGCGCAAATAATCCGCCTTCGGATATTTTTTTAGCGCTTCGTGGAGGGTGGCAAATCCGATAAGGCTATGCCGTTTCATAATTTCAAATTCCCTATCATCAAGCCTCGCCGGCTTCAGCAAAATATAGTCAGGAATGCCCACTTTCCCGATGTCATGAAGCGGACTTGTCAGGAAAAGGTTGTCCAGGAACAGACCATCTATCTCTTCCGGAGGGTTATCCGATTGGGACATGGCGATGGCTAACGTCTTAGAATAGTGACGTATCCGTTCCAAGTGCTGTCCTGTTTCTAAATCGCGTGACTCGACCAGCCTGGCCAGAGAAAAAATAACAATATCTCTGGTCTCAAAACCCGATATCCTTTCTCCCGCCCTGATCCTTACGGCCAGTTCCTCCTTGCGAAAAGGTTTTGTGATGAAATCATCCGCCCCCGCATCCATACCCATAACAAGGTCATTCACGTCCTCTTTTGAGGTTACCATGATTAAGTAGATATACTGACTCCCTTCCGCCTCCCGTATCTTATTGCAAAGTTCCAACCCGTCCATGCCGGGCATCATCCAGTCTGTTATTACCATCCTGGGTCTCTCTGTTTTCCAGATTTCCCAAGCCTCCATCCCGTCATTGGCGACAAGGGTCTCATGCCCCAGACTCCTGACCAACAGGTCCATTTTTTTGCGGCTTACAATCTCATCATCCACGATCAGAATTTTCATAAGAAACGCTCTCTCTTACCCTTTAGTCCTTTGTCAGAATGCCTATAAATTTATCTAAGTTAGAAAGTTCCTCTTGAAGCTTGTTGAGAGTTTCCATCCCCCTCTCCAATTTGCCTAATTTCACCAGATTTTCAAGCTCGAATGCGATGCTGGAAAGCCCGTCCGCTCTTAAATTCGCAGCGCCCCCTTTGATGGAGTGGGCCTCCCTCCCTACCCGTTCGGCATCTTGAGTCATCAATGCCTGCCGGATGATCCCGATCTGTCCCCTGACATTTGAAACAAAATCCTTCAAAACCTCCATCATGAGCGCTTCATCTCCCTCGAATTCTTTCAAGGCCCTTTCAAAATCCATTGGAGCACTCGTTTCGAATGCCTGAGCGCTGACACTGTGTTGACAGTCGTTGGCGTGCTGTAGAGATTCCGATTCATAGGGCACTTCTGGACTGCTTTGCGCGTTGCACTGGAGAATCGACCTTCGGGCTTCCCTGTCTGAATTTTCACCAATCCATTTATCCACCATGGCGAGAAAATGCTTCCTCGTCAACGGTTTTGTTAGGTAATCATCCATCCCCACTGCCAGACATTCATTGCGGTAGCCCTCCACGGCGTGTCCTGTCATAGCAATGATGGGAACCCTGCTAATATGTGTGGCTGATGGTTGGTTGCTGCCAGTAGATTGCTGATGATCATCCAACATCTCCCCAGGTTGAATTTGTCTCTTTTGGATTTCAATATTCCTGATCTGGCGGGTGGCCTCATAACCGTCCATTAACGGCATTTGGACATCCATCAGGACGAGGTGGTATTGATTTTTTTTGAAAAGATCCAATGCCTGAACGCCATTTTCTGCCAGGTCCACATCGTAGCCTGCAGTCCTTAAATGGGTCATTGCCACCTCTTGATTTGTCGGATAATCTTCCACCAGCAGGATCTTAGATGATTTTCTCAGGTCTTTTAACTCCACATCCTCGGCAAATTCTTCCGCCTCCCTTTTGATCTGGACGGCTTCATCAATCGGTTGTCTGGTGAACACTGCCGTAAACCAAAAACAGCTCCCAACTCCAACCTCGCTCTCCACGCCGATCTCACCGCCCATCATCTCCACCAACTGTTTAGATATCGTGGTTCCAAGGCCCGTTCCGCCGTACTTTCTTGTAGTCGAACTGTCTGCCTGTGTAAAGCTTTCGAAAATGGTCTCCCTCTTGTCTTCCGGTATGCCGATACCTGTGTCCTTGACCGAAAACCTCAGTTTAACACGCTCACCAAGGTCCTCAACCACGCCGACATTGATACGTATCTCGCCTTTCTGGGTAAACTTAAATGCATTGTCCACAAGATTTGTCAATATCTGTTTCAGCCTTAAAGGATCGCCGATTACGCGGTTGGGAACATCTGGCGTCAATGCAGCCTTTATACCTATCCCCTTCTGCGCGGATCTGTGTGCAAAGGTGTTTACGAGGTTATCGATCAGACGTGTAAGGTCGACAGGTATTTCTTCTAATTCAACCATTTCCGCCTCGATCTTTGAAAAATCGAGCACATCGTTAATAATCCCCAACAAGGAGTTCGATTCCGCCTGGATGGTCTGCAATATATTCCGCTTATGGTTATCCATCTCCGTCATCATGGCCACTTCAGTCATGCCGATAATACCGTTTAAGGGTGTCCGTATCTCGTGGCTCATGTTGGCCAAGAACCTGCTCTTTGCAATGCTCGCAGCCTCTGCCGCCAATTTGGCCCGACGCATCTCCTCAGCCTCCTTTCTTTCCGTTACGTCCCTTACAAGACCCCGGAATCCAAGCGGCTTGTCATCCTGATCCCGTATGAGGTGCGCAGACATCTCGAGTATCCTCGTATCTCCATTCTTTCTTAGGACCCTGTAATCCATTATGGTTGCCGGCCTTCCGGTTCGAAAGATCTGATTAAACGCATTAAACATCTTTGAGGCGGTTTCAGAATCGGTGTACCTTCTGTAGTTTATATTTGTCAATTCATCTCGAGAGTATCCAAGGATCTGGCAAACCGAATCATTGAAAAAGGTTAAATTACCATGCAGGTTAACTTCAAAATAGCCCTCCTCAATGCTTTCAAGTATCGTTCGGTACTTTTCTTCACTTTCCTGGAGTTTTTGAAAAGACCTGGCCTCCACAAGATTGATAGCGGTTTGTCCGGCGATCCCTTTCAGCAAATTCATATCACTCTGTGTCAGGGGCCTTTTTGATTCGATGTTATCAACAACGATTATGCCTAAGGATTGCTTTTCATAAACTATAGGAACGCAGATAAAGGATTTAGCCTTTGTGCTTTTGACAAAATCCAAACTTCTATTAGAAAGGTCATCCTTTATCTGATTTACGTCATCTACTAAAAAAGACTCCTGTTTTCTAAAGGCCTCTACCCCTATTCCTTTTGACTCAGGCTTATCCAAATGGAACTCTGTGCTTTGAAAGATCCTATTAAGGTTTTCATCATATCCATAGCCAAAACCAAATAAGAGTCGGGTTTTTTCTTTATTGGCGAGCATGATCATCCCACGATCAAAATCAAGGCGTCTCTCCATCACGCCAATCACTTCCTTAACCACCTTTCCAACATCTAAGACCTCACTTGTCACTTGAGCTATTTCTTGCATCAGCAGTGCGTTATTGTAAGTCATATGCATCTGCTCTAAAAGATCATTCGCTGTATTGCCTTGAGTCTCTATGGTCTTGAGTAGTTGCTCTTTTTCGAGGTGCCAGGAATATAGTAGTGGACTGCTGCTCAGGATAGCACAAATAAGAGCAAAGATGATCCCATTATGAACTGAAAACGAAAAGATAATGGTGAGAGATAACAAAAAACCAATCAGGAGAGAACCGTAACCTATCCTTTTCAGCTTTAAAAAGGGAGGGGTTTTCCAACTGATGATATAATTACATGTCTCCGCACCCTTATGGATACATGTTGGGTGATCCACGTCGGCAAATTCGTTCGTGAATACCTTAGCCATAGACTCGAGCATGCCCACGCGGTTTTGACACTGATATGGCTTTTCAGACACACCCGGCTCTAAAACAGCCGAAAGTTCGACCTTATTAGCTCCAAGTTTCTTGAACTTGAAAGAGAAGGCCCGGCTAACTTTTGAAATATATTTTTGTGCCGCCCAATATGCTGAAGTGGGGGTCATCAAACCCAAGATGGCTTTCCTCAGAACGCCAGATGCCTTTGAGGCAGCAGCGAATCTCCCCACCTTACGAGAGATGGATCCGTCCCCTGTCTTCTGGACGAGAATTTCATGAAAACGGTCTACCTGTTTTTGGGTCAGCCAGTGAGCAGGATCTTCTAATTGATAACTCGTGATTTCTGCATACTGCAAAAGATCATCTATATTTACATCGGGATAAAATTCTTTAATATATTCAACATTATTATTTACAAGTTGGGTATTATATAGCGGCTTGTCGACTAGGTTTTGAGTACTGGTAACCGTGGTCATAGACCATCCCCTTAGATGATATCACCTACCGCGCACTAACCACATCGGAGAAATGTGTGGGAGTTAAACTACAAATTTTAGTCTCAATCAAAAGAAGTTTTTCTAATTTTAATGCTAATAGCCTTTACTTAATAAAATCCGTTTCCCAAAATTATATGGATTAATATTCTAAACCCATCATTATAACTTATAGTCGTATTATAAAAATAAACAATACCATTTGTCAATTCGCTATAGATATGAAAGCATTTGCGTCTCGCGCGCCGTTTCGCGCCGGTTTCAAATGGTTAAGGAACTTGCAACTCCCTCATTAAATTGAGGTAATTTTAAGTTTTTCATGAAAAGGCTTCGCGCCTAAACGGCTGAAAGCAGTATAGGAGAAGCGCTTTGCGAGTCTGCGGTTTGCCCTTTGAGGAGATACCATCCGTGCATGGCCGCAGGTGAATGCCGGGGAGTTGATTTTCCCGGCAGATCATCTGCAATTGCCTCTTGTGTTTTGCTGCCTAAATGTGATAGTGCGCGTAAAGATAGACCTGTGCCAAAAGGATCTTTCTTTTTTGGCATAGGTGGGCCCGCTCTTTTTTCTATCCTTCTCCATGACCGCTTTCTGATAGGAGCACAGTTGGTAATTGTCTCACGCGCCACAAGAAATGAATCCCCAATTTCTATTAAGATGTGGAGTGTATAATCAGTAGAGGTTTTAACTAAACCAAATATGGAGTGACTTACCTAAAATGAAAAAACTCTTACTCATAAATCCCGTAGGCAGAAAAAGCGGTACTCTATTGAGCAAGTTCTCCACCTTTCCTCCTCTGAGCCTTGCGTATGTAGCTGCGGTAACGCCGCAAAATTGGCAAGTCAAAATATTGGACGAAAATTTTGAACGATTTGAGTTCGAAGAAGCTGACTTAGTTGGCATTACCGCCTTTACCAGTAATATTACCCGTGCCTATGAAATAGCCCAAGAATATAGTAAGCGTAAGATTAAAGTCGTGATGGGGGGAATCCATGCCTCTATGTTGCCCGATGAGGCACTAAATTATGCGAATTCCGTTGTAATAGGGGAAGTGGAAGACATATGGGGAAGGGTCATTAGCGATTTTGAAAATAAATGCTTGTCTCCCATTTACAGAGGTCCGAAAATTGACCTTGGCCGCTATAAGATCAAACCCCGCCGTGACCTGTTGCACCCAGGGTATTTATGGCATTCGGTTCAAACCTCCCGCGGCTGTCCCTTTAGCTGCCATTTCTGTTCCGTATCTAAATACTTGGGGAACGAGTATCGTCAGCGTACGGCCAATGATGTGCTGGCTGAATTAGAGGAAACAGAAGGCAAACTTATTTTCTTTTCGGATGATAATCTGATTGGATACAATGCAGCGAGCAAAAACAGAGCCAGAGACCTATTTAAGGGCATGATAACACGTCGTATGAAAAAAAGATGGTGGATGCAATCGAGCATTAACCTCGGTGAAGATGAACGATTGATTGAATTAGCGGCTCAGAGCGGATGCATGTGCGTATTTATAGGGTTCGAGACAATCAGCGTTGAGCATCTAAAGGGGATGAAAAAGGGAATCAACCTGAAAATTGGTGTTGAAAATTATAAGAAGGTCGTCGACCTCTTTCACAAATATGGAATAGCCGTATTAGGCGCTTTCATTACAGGCAATGACCAAGAGTCCCCCGAGTATTACAAAGCATTAGCCGATTTCATCATTCACTCGGGCATTGATATCGTCCAGATCACCATACTCACACCCCTGCCCGGAACAACGCTAATGAAACAACTTCAAAAAGAGGGTCGTTTAACATATAAGAATTTCCCAAAGGATTGGGACAGATACCGCTTTTCATATGTCGTCCATCAGCCCAAAGGCGTAAGCTCGGATATGATATACACGGGAAATAATTATATTAAGAATACTATTTATCGTTTCCCTACATACCCTTATCGACTCCTAAGGTCATTTGTCAATTTGAAAAATCTTCCCAGCTTTTATTCAAGCTTCAAGGCAAACCAGGCTTACAAAAAGGGCTGGCTTAGTTCTCATTATTTCAGCAAATATCCTGACAACTTTGACAGGATTCCCTCGTAAAATGATTTCATCCATTTATCAGGAGTATTTTTGTCTTATGAATTATTCCTATCCACGAGGGGAATTCATAGAGGCGATGCCTCCCTATTTATGGTTTAATCTGAATTTCTTGTAAACATATTCCATGAATTCTTTCCCATGACGGACACTTAAGACCCACGCATAATATTGCTTTTCATAAGGCACACCTCGGGACTCAACGTATTCAAAGGGATAACATAAGACGGGGATCTTTTCCGTATCGAAGTCGTGCTCAAGCTGTGCAATGGCTGTAGACAGAACATTCCAGCCAAGGGCATCATAGTTGATAACCACAATCTTAATGGCGTTTAGAAGCTCGGAGAGGTTAAAGCCGATATCGGATTGATCAACAATCAGGATGGCATTCAGCTCTTCCTCATGTTTCAGAGAATATGCGGTCCATTTTCGGAAGAAACCGTGGCGGTCATAAACCTCCTCGAGAGAGCTTGCTTGAGGATCGGTCTGCCCAATTCCCATGGCGTCAATGAGGAGTCCTCCGGAATAGTTGCTATAAAAGCGATTCAGCTCCCATAAATCAAATAGCGAGGACAAACTGAGCGTCCATCCCTCCGGCAGCCTGGTCTCACAATTAAGCTTTGTGTATGGGAGATAGGTAAAGAGATCCATGGAGCAGGCCTGGGGGTTCCCAGACGCTCTGGCAAAACCGCCAAAAACGCTGTTAGGAAATTTATTCTGCGGACGGAAATAGCTCATCACATAGTCCATATTAGCGGAGGGCAACCCATGCATATCATTAAGGTAATCCATCAACTGTTTTAAAACAATGAATCCCGCCAGCCCCCTCTGAACCCTCCTGGAGGCATGGTGATGAACCATCCATGTTCGTTCATATGCTCTCAACATGGAAATGTGACCATAAATCCGCCCGTTTTTCTGATACGTGACATTTTTGGAGATTTCAACGTCTTCCCGATAGAGTTTGGACCAGGTTTCCTTAAAACGCTCCCTGTTTTGCTGAAGAATTCCATATTTATTAGGATATATAAAGCCTGCTTCAAAAAAGAACTCCCAGAGAGCATCCATGTCAACTTCTTTTGAAATATACGTGTGCGAATCCATAGTATTGGCCAATATGTGGGATAATCGACTGTAGGAGTTGATCTCCATGTCGAGAATGGCAAAGTCGGAGCGGGTGATCCCCTCATCCTCTTCCTTACGGCCGATGACCTGGGCAGAGCACGTCAGTCGTACGGAACCGGCGAACTCGATGATTAGATCGGGGATGATCATGCCCTCCATTAAAACCCCCTCATCTCTTTTTTCATATACAGAGAAACCTGAAGTAGAGATATCCGACACATCGAGTTGTATTCTTTTCCCAAAAAAAGGGTGGTCAAAAATGATTACAGGCGTTAACAAAATATTCTTGGCGGGTTTTCTGCCTTGCTGTTTCTCGGAAAAGCTGATCTGGTTTTTTGCGGGTGACAATACCACATCCATATAATATGAACCGTCCTGCTGACGAAGGCACTGACAGGGGCTGGAAAACAGATTCTGTTGATCTCTGCGTAACTGAACCATGGTTAAGGCACCCGAACCGGGCGACCAATCAAAGCTGTTGGCGGGCATGTGCCGTACCCTAACGCAAAAGCCTTTAGGGCTATAATCCAACAACTCGCCTTTGATCATTAGCCCTCTTTGCACCAGCTCCACGTCTATTTTCTCGCAGGAGTAGCGCCTAATCTGACGCTGACCCACTGAATAGCCTTTCTGGGGCAATTGGAAGGAAACCCTGTCATTCTTCATTTTGGTTAGGGTGACCGGAATCAGTATCACCGATTGCCCGTCATCGATGATGAGGTGAAGAAATGTATATCGTTCCAGGTGTGGCGGAGACGCGCGATCCACCAACAACTGACAGGTCAGTTTATTTCCAGTGCATGGACCCGGCTTTGCCTTTACAATTAGGAGGTCGTCGTATCTGGGATGACGCAACAGGACAAGGAGGTGTTTATTCATAAAATGAATATAGTTAAGCTTATTCTTCAGAAATGTTTCATCAATCACTTTAGCGGATTCTAAGGCACTATTGAGGTCTTGGTGTTTGAACAGCCAGGGCGGAGTTATAAATTCCCTCTCGATGACAGGCCCTTTTGAGATCTCCTGCCCGGAAATGAGCTCATTTTTATCCCTTTCTGTTGTGCTCGGAGGCAATTCCAGGGCATCGTCATTTGTTGGCGGCATGTTCACAGAGCTGTCTTTGTTCATTTCAACCGCTCCCTATGACTCTCACAATTCTTGTCAACATCGACCGTAACAGTAGATATGGTCAGGCAATGTCGCTCAAAGCATAACGCTTTGTCTTGTCTCCAGGCTGGATGTATGATAGCTATTTTGTGCAAACCTTCGCGATTCCTCCTGTTTACCTATGTTTTCGAGGCTCAATCCCAAAGGTCATTACTCACTCAATTCAAACCCCCAGGATCATGGAAGGCAAATAATTCTGGCAAAAACCAAATTATACGGTCATGAAACCTATCAAGTCAATGAGGGATTTGCCTTTGCAAGTATCCATACATGAACAAGAAGTGGTGGTTCGCCCTCCATAATTCAACACCCCGAAATTCATCACATATCTTGAAGTGCCCCCTCCTGTGACATTTAAGAAAAAACCCTTAAATTCTGCTGCCTGAAAAGGATCTTACCCCTTGAAAGCTTTTTATATTTCGCCGGCGCCATGTGGTTTACACCCGGCAATATCCAATAACAAGACAATAGATTCAATATGTTATGGACATCATCCTCGTCGCCCTCATCAGGCATTTTGCGGGCGTATTTCGAGGACCCTCCTCAGCCCCCAGCCAGCAGGCAATGCCGATTCCACAGGCAGGAATTCTGGATGGCACGTCTGGAACCTAAAAAGGGATCTTCTCACATCCTCCATTTTGTGAGTTTAAATAGACTGTTTTTGATTTTAAACGAATGAAGATAAAATAGTCAAGCCAAACTGGTGGGTTGTGGAGATTCGATATAAGAATCGACTTCCGCGCTCGCGGATAAGATAGCTTGCGAGCTGCCTACGACCAATGCGGGTAGCGAGGTTTACCACTGTGCCGACAAAAAAATGGGCGGGGCATTTTTTTGCCCATCGGCCAACTGCCGCAGTTGTTGGTGCCATAAAGGCCCTAAAAACCTGCGGGAGGAAATTTTTCGCTGGCAAAATGCAAAAACTACCAGCTCGCCCCATACCCATCTTGGGTTTGAGAAATCCGATTTCACTTGACAAGTGGTTGACATGGAGCGTTAATGGCTGTGATCGCTTCTCTTATCAAACAATCTGTAACTAATCCAGCAAGATAACCTCAGCCTTTGTGGGTTCAATGATGGATAGATATCGTTAGAAGGCCATATCATGAAGCCTTCGGACCCGTGCTGTTTTCCGTCTGCCGGTCTTTATATGCTGACATCATTGAACCCTGTTGTAAGGATTCACAGGTTCCGGGTTTCCCGCTTCAGCTTTAAAGCGGGACTGACTTCGTAAAAACGGCGTGCTCTGGGCCGTCAATCTCCATATACGAGACGATGAATCCAGGCGCCTCTCATATGAATACGCCCAAGAAATCAAATCCGGGGACAAAATTGCAACCTTGAATCCCTCTGAAGCGGGAAACCTTTGAACCCGTGAACGGTTACACCCTGTTTTATTCATGCCTACTGCTTTCAATCCTGAATAGGGATAGGTTCCATGCCTGTAAATGACTATAAACGAAAGCTCAGCGCGATCTTCAGCGCGGACGTGGCCGGTTACAGCCGCATGATGGGGGAAGATGAGGCCGCAACCGTCGAGGCTATCACCACCTCCCGAAAAATCATGAGCGAACTGATCCGGCAACACCGTGGCCGGGTCGTGGATTCTCCCGGAGACAACCTGCTGGCTGAGTTTGCAAGCGTGGTGGACGCCGTTCAGTGCGCTGTGGCCGTTCAAAAGGAGTTCCAGACCCGCAACGCGGAGCTGCCTGAAAACCGTAGGATGGCGTTTCGTATCGGCATCAACCTGGGAGATGTGATTGAGGAAGAAGGACGGATTTACGGGGATGGCGTCAACATTGCCGCCAGGCTGGAGTCCCTGGCAGACCCCGGAGGGATTTGCGTCTCCAAGACCGCCTTTGACCACATCGAAACCAAGCTGCCCCTCGGGTATGAGTTCCTGGGCGAGAAGGATGTGAAGAACATCGCCAAACCGGTTGGGGCCTATCGGGTATTGATGGAGCCAAGGGTCACAGTGGCCCGAGGGGTTGAAAGGGGAAGGAGGCTGCCGGTGCGAGGACGCAAGGCGATGGTGGCCGCGGGCATTATCCTCATTCTGGCGGCGATGGCGGCCTGGGTCTGGCATGATCACTTTCGTCGTCCTGCCCGGGAAGCGGCTTCTGTGAAAAACACGATCTTTCCTTTGTCTGAGAAGCCGTCCATTGCAGTGCTGCCCTTTGACAACCTGAGCGGAGACCCGGCCCAGGATTACATTGCCGACGGAATCTCCGAAAACATCATTTCAGCCCTGTCCAAGGTTTCTGAAATGGTCCTCATCGACCGCAATTCCACATCCACGTACAAGGGAAAACCGGTAAAGGTTCAAGAGGTGGGAAAAGATCTGGGTGTGCGCTATGTATTGGAAGGAAGCGCCCAGGTGATTGGCAACCGGATCAGGGTTACGGCTCAACTCATCGATGCTGCCAGCGGGCACCACCTCTGGTCGGAGAAATATGATCGGGATATGAAAGACCTCTTTGTCGTGCAGGATGAGATCACCCATCAGATTATCGTCGAACTCCAGGTAAAGCTCACGGAAGGGGAACAGGCCAGGATAAGCCGCCAATCGACCGCAAATCTGGAGGCCTGGAATTGTGCGGTCAGGGGGTTGAACCTTTTTGAGCGCGCTTCCAAAGAAAACAACGCCAAGGCTATGGCGCTTTTCCAGCGGGCAGTGGAACTGGACCCAGGGTATGTCTGGGCCTGGGTGAGACTGGCCTGGACCCACCTTGTCGCATCCAAATACAGCCCATCGCCTTCCGAGTCGTTCAAGAAGGCGGTTCAGATCGCCCGGAAAACCGTGGCAATGGATGATTCCGATGCCGATGTCCATGCCTTGTTAGGAAATATCTATTCCCGACAACATCGGTATGAAGAGGCCATTAAGGAAGGGCAAAAAGCGCTTGCCCTCGGTCCCACCAATGCCCAGGCCCATGTGCTTCTGGCGGCCACCATGAACGCGGTTGGCCGATTCGACGAGGCCATCTCGTTGGTCAAGCGGGCCATGCGGCTCCACCCCTATTACCCCGCCTACTATCTGATGTGGCTGGGCGTCGCCTACCGCATGACGGGGCATTACGATGAAGCCGTTGCAACTTATAAGGAACTCCTTGACCGTGCCAAAAAAGAGGAATTTCCACTCAGCACGGCACACCTGTTTCTGGCAGAGGTCTACGGGGAACTGGGTCAGGAAGAAAAGGCGCGAAAACACGCAGAAGAGGTGCGCACCCTGGAACCCGGATTTTCGTTGGAGCGGGTCGGCAAGTTAGGCACTTACGGATATAAAGACCCAACCCACCTGGAACGTCGGATGGACGCCCTGCGTAAAGCCGGATTCCAGTAAGGGGCAAAGACATCGAGTTGATAAGGATTAGCGATCCGCTCCTCCCTCTCGAGGTATGCCTCGACGACCATAGCCCCTTCCTTGGCCCGGAGCGGCGATCCACGCCACCTGCGCATCTCGAACGATGAGCTCTCTTGGAACATGTTGTCAATTGAGAAGACCTGAAGAGCAATGCTCAGATACCCCCCTTAAAATTCTGCCGGTTTCTCCCCGGGTTGCCGTCTGATCCATTCTTTTGTCTTGACACCCGAATCGAAGGGAATATAATTTGGGCCTTTCGGGCTTGAGACCCGTTATAACCAGTAATGATTTGAGAGAAGGTCTATGGAATTCTGGCGGGTTCCGTTTGATTCGGAAGAAATTCAGATTAGTACAGGTGTTGTGTATATCCTGGAAGACCGGTGCAAGGGGTGCGGGTACTGCATTGAATTCTGCCCGCGACATGTCCTCGAATTCTCTACCCGGTTCAATGCCAAAGGCTATCATCCCCCGGCTGTCAGGAAACCGGACGAGTGCGTGAACTGCCATTTCTGCGAGATCATCTGCCCGGAGTTTGCCATCTATTCGATTGAGGCCCCCATAGATCAGCCTCTCCCTGTCCCTAAAGAAAGGGAGGCCGCATGAGGCCGGCCGTGCTCACAGGCGAGTATTTCATGACCGGCGATGTGGCCTGCGCCGAGGGAGCCTTGGCCGCGGGCTGCCGGTTTTTCGGCGGATACCCGATCACCCCTGCCACAGAGATTGCCGAGCATATCTCGGGAAGGCTCCCCGAGGTGGGGGGGACGTTTATCCAGATGGAAGACGAGATCGCGGCCATTGCGTCTGTGATCGGCGCCTCATGTGCAGGGGTCAAGAGCATGACCGCCACCTCAGGCCCCGGCTTCAGCCTCATGATGGAAAATCTGGGCCTGGCTATCTGCACGGAAACCCCCTGCGTCCTGGTCAATGTCCAGCGGGCCGGCCCCTCTACGGGACTTCCCACCCAGGGGGCCCAGGGCGATATGATGCAGGCCCGGTGGGGGTCTCACGGCCATTATGAGCTCATTGCACTGGCCCCGTCCTCGCCCCAGGAGATCTTTTATCAGACCATCGACGCCTTCAACCTGAGTGAGACCTATCGTGTCCCTGTCCTGATCATGACCGACGAAATGATTGGACATCTAAGCGAGCGGGTGGTCATACCGGATGCCAAGACCATCCAGACGGTCTCGAGGCCCAGTCCAAAAGGGAGAAAGGACCGTTTTAATCCCTACGAAGCCGGCCCCAACGGCGTGGCCCCCATGGCTGCTGCTGGCGAGGGGTATCATATCCATGTCACGGGGCTCACCCATGATCAGCGGGGCTATCCGGTGATGACGGTTGAGGCCCAGGAATGGATGATGAACCAGCTCGTGGGCAAGATACGCCGCAATCTCGACGACATTATACGGACCGAGGCCTACCGACTCGAGGACGCAGACATTGTGATTGTGTCGTATGGTGTGTCCGCACGGACCAGCCTGGCGGCTGTGGACGAGGCCCGGGATCAGGGGATCCGGGCGGGCCTCCTTCGGCTGATTACGGTATGGCCTTTCCCCGAGTCCCAGATACGGGAGCTGGCCAAGCGGGTCAAGGGGTTCCTCACTGTGGAACTCAACCTGGGCCAGATGCACCTGGAGGTGGAACGATGCGCGGCTGGCAGGGCCCCCGCCTTCCTGGTGGGCCACCCGGGGGGCACCATCATCCCCCCTGACGACGTCATTCAGGCCCTGAAAGAACACTTTTAGCGAGAATGAACATAGAACGTCCAACATCGAACATTGAATGAATGATAGCCATTAACTTAATTCATTTTAGGCAATTTAGCTCACTCGGAACTCCATGAACCAGCCCAACAAACAGCTCAGACACCCCCTGGATGATCTCCTGCGGACCGACCGGATCCCCCACATCTGGTGTCCCGGATGCGGCATCGGCACGGCATTTTCCGCCTGCCTCACCGCCATGAAGAAAAGCGGCATCGACCTCGAGAAAACGGTCATGATCTCAGGGATCGGCTGCTCGGGGAGGGGGGCCGGGTATGTAAATCTGGATTCCTATCACACCACTCACGGGAGGGCCATCCCCTTTGCCACCGGCATGAAGTTGGCCAACCCGGAACTCAACGTGGTGGTCTTCAGCGGCGACGGCGACCTCTTTGCCATCGGCGGCAACCATTTTATCCATGCGGCGCGACGCAATGTGGACCTCACGGTGGTGTGCGTCAACAATTTTAATTACGGGATGACAGGGGGGCAGGTGGCGGCCACCACTCCCTTGATGGCCAGGACGACCACCACGCCCATGGGCAATCCGGATGCCCCCTTCAACCTTCCCCTTCTGGCGTATGCATCCGGGGCCTCCTATATCGCCCGATGGACGATCCTCCATGCACGGGACCTCATGGAGTCGATCCAGGAGGCCATTTTGAACCGGGGATTTTCCTTTGTGGAGGTCCTTTCCCCCTGCCCGGTCAATTACGGCCGACGAAACAAGGAAAAGGCCATGGATTCCATGCGGATCTACCAGGAGCGGACCCTCATTCGAAACGACGCGAGGCCGTGGGAACTGGATATCGATTTTGACAAGGGGGTTATTCTGGGGAAATTCATCGAGACCGAACGTCCCACCTGTACCGACAGATACGACACGGTATGCCGGCCCAAAGAGCTGTTGGAAGAGATGAAAGGGTCGAAGCCATGACGCAAGCGAACAAGGGCGGCCAAAGGCAGGAGATTGTGTTTACCGGGTTCGGCGGCCAGGGGATCGTGCTGGCAGGCCGCATCCTCGGCAAGGCCGCCGTCATCGGCGACCACCGTCAGAGCACCCTGGTCCAGGCCTACGGGCCGGAGGCCCGGGGCGGGGCGTGCAGCGCCCAGGTCATCATCGCCGATCAGGCCATCCATTACCCCTATGTGAGACGCCCGGATGTCCTGGTCTGTATGTCCCAGGCCGGATTTGACAAGTTCATCGGCCAGATGAAGGAGGGAGGGACCCTGCTGATAGACAAAGACCTGGTTCAGCCGAAAGGGGTTTCCGGAGATTTCTTTTCGATCCCTTCTTCGCGCATGGCCGAAGAGCTGGGGAGGATCATGCTGGCCAACATCATCATGCTGGGTTTTTTTACTGCGGTTACGGGCGCGGTATCTGTGGATGCCGCCCGTGACGCGGTGGTGAAATCTGTGCCCAAAGGAACTGAGGAAATGAACGCGACTGCCTTCAACAAAGGGTGTGATTACGGACTGGCCGTGCTCAAGGGACGGGAGAAGAAGGCCAGCGGCAAGGCAGGGGCCTGACCATGGCGCGTCCCAAAGATCGGCTCCACAGGGTGATTATCGTCGGCGCCACGCCTGCGGGGATCGCGGCCGCCAGCAAACTGGGCGAACTGGGCATTCCGGTCATCCTGGCGGACCCGGACCCGGATCTGGACCGGAAACTGGCCGACGACGCATGGCGGCTGGCATCGGGCCTCCCCTTCAATTTTGCATACCGTCCCGGCCTCATTCGAATCCTGCGCAATCCCGGCATCCGCTGCATCCTGCCGGCGCGGGTACTGTCGCTCAAGCATACCCCGCAGGGCTTTCGAGCAAGGATTCGGCCCTCCCCGACCTATATCGATCCAGAGCGCTGCGTCCTGTGCGGCCGCTGTGTTCAGGTCTGTCCGGTCTCCCTTCCGGACGGGGGAAAACCGATACGTTTCTCGGGCCGACGGGCCCTTCCAGGCAGCCCGGTCATCGACAAGGTTCGTCAGCCCCTCTGCCAGGCCAACTGCCCCTTAGGCGTCAATGCCCAGGCCTATATCGCCCTGACGCGGGTCGGCCGGTTTCACGAGGCCCTCGAGGTGGTCCGAAGGGACAATATCCTCCCTGGAATCTGTGGAAGGATCTGCACCCACCCCTGTGAGTCGGCCTGCCGACGGGGCGAACTGGACGAACCCATTGCCATTCGGGATATCAAACGCTTTGTGGCAGACTACCATAGGGACCATCCGCCCGAAGGACGGCCGACAAATCCCCATGAACCGCCTGCCGGGGACATGCCTGAAAGGAAGAAAAGGGTCGCCGTGGTGGGATCAGGGCCGGCCGGACTGGCCGCTGCCGCTGATCTGACCCGGCTCGGCTACCCGGTAACGGTATTTGAGAGGGAGGCGGAGCTGGGCGGCCTCCTTCGTTACGGGATTGGTCCGCACCGTCTTCCGAGAGATGTCCTGGATGACGATCTCGACTATATTAAAAGGTGCGGGGTTTCTTTTGTCGTCTCTCGCGAGATGGACCTGTCCGATTCCATGGGCCGTCTCAGAGATGAGTTCGACGCGGTGATCGTGGCTGTGGGCTCCTGGAGCGACAGGAAATTGGGCGTGTCGGGAGAGGCCCTGACAGGCGTCGAAGGATGCCTGTCGCTGCTGAACCGGATTTATCGTGAGGGAGTTGGAACCGGGTCGCAAGACATGGGGCAGCCGGGGGTCGCAAAGGGGGAGCCGATCGCTGTCATCGGCGACGGAAACGCCGCCTTTGATGCGGCCCGCACCCTGAGGCGGCTCGGCGCAGAGGTTACCATCGTCTCCTGGTTTTCCGAAGATCGGATACCGGCAGACAGGGAAGAGGTCAAGCAGGCAAAGGAGGAGGGAATCCATATCATCGATCAGACCCAGGTGACGGCCTTTGCCGGCGTGAATGGAAGGCTGACCCATCTGACCTGCCGTCCCACACAACCGGGTCCTCCGGATGCGAGCGGGATTGAATGGCCGGTCATCATTCCCGAATCAAAGCCCTTCGATCTCCCGTTCTCCAGGGCCATTGTGGCCATCGGTCAGTCAGGTCCCTTTCCCGCTGGGACCTTGTCCGGCCAAGACGGCGACCCCGGCCTTCAGACCACGTCTCACGGTTTCCTCAAGGTTGATGGCGACGGACGCACCCATATGGATGGCGTGTATGCTGCAGGCGATGGGGTAACAGGCCCTTCCAGCGTGGTGCAAGCCATGGCCTCGGGCCGGATGGCGGCCCGTTCGGTCCACGCAGCCCTCAGCGGTGAGGCCGTCGCCTCGAACGGGACATCGCGACCTGAAGACAGGGACTATTCAAAGATCCCCGAAGACATCCCGTCCCTTGCCCGACCCCCCATGCCCGAGAGACAGCCGTCTATTCGAAAGGACAACTTCTCGGAGGTGGCCCTGGGTCTCAGCGAATCCCAGGTTGTATTCGAGGCCGAACGCTGTCTCCAGTGCGGGATCTGTTCCGAGTGTCTCCTCTGTACTGAGGCCTGCGGTCCCCTGAACGCGATCCATCACCAGGAGGAGGCCGAAGAGACGGTAGAGCACGCTGGGGTCGTGATTATCGCGGATCCGGATGTCCTGCCCGGCAGGATCAAGGGAGAAGATGTGCTCAGGGCCTATGGTCCCAGGGCCGCCAAGGCGGATGTGAACGCCATGCTCGTTCGTGGGTTTGCCGCTGCGGCCCAGGCCCTGGTCCTGCTGGGCGGGACATCCCAGCGGCCCAGGGGTCGGGGCGTCTCCTTCCTCCCCCCGGACCCCGAACTCTCCCCTGAGATCCGCATGGGGGTCTTTGTCTGCCGGTGCAACGACGCCTTCGGCTGGCTGGACGAGATGAATCAGTATGTGGAGGCCCTGACCCAAAGTGAGGAGATCGTCCATGCGGAGGTCATGCCGTCGGCATGCGTGGCCGAGGGGACGGCGGGCATCCTGCGGGCGATCCGCGAAAAGGGCCTGACCCGTGTGGTCCTTGCCTCCTGCGTCTGCTGCCCCCTCGACTTTGTATGCAGCGCCTGCACCGATCAGCGAAGCCGGTTGAAGGACGCCCTCTTTCATGGCACTGGCGTGAGCCGGGCCATGGTGGAGACCTGCAACCTGAGAGGGGAGGCTCTTCGTTATCTGGCCCATGACCGGGACGCGGCCCTGAAGCGAGTTACCGGATTGATCGATCGCTCCATCAGCAGGGCCAGGAGCCTTCGGCCCCTCCCTGCGCCGGTGAGGATATACAATTTCGCGACCGCGATCATCGGCGAGTCCGAGGCGGCGCTCAGCAGCGCCTTGGCCCTGGCATCTGCCGGGTTTGAGGTGTTTCTGTTCGGGACGCGGGAGAAACCCCTGTCAACCCGACTGGATCACCCGAACGTCCACTGTTTCGAAGGCTCCAGGGTCAACGGCATGACCGGCAACCTGGGCGATTTTCAGATTTTTGTAGAGACCGGCGGGTTTTCTCAGGCCATGCAGGTGGGGGCGATCATCTTAGGGGACAGGGCAAAGAGGGTGATCCCCTATATCCCCCAGAAAGGTCTCCCGAGTTTTATCCTTCCATCGTCGCTCCAGAAGAGCGGCATCTCGGGGATCCCTTTTTCTTCACCGGGCGCCACCTCCATCGCAGGGCTTTTCACTGCCTGCTCCTCAGGGATACCTGTGTCTCAGCGGAGGGCCGGGGCTGCGGCTGCCGCACTGGCCGCGGCCATCATGCCCAGGGGGCCCAGACAGAGCAAGGGATTCACGGTGGTGGTGGACGCGGACCGGTGCCGGGGCTGCGGACGCTGTACCCGCGTCTGTCCCTATCAGGCCGTGACCCTTCACCCAAACGGGGTGGGCGGATGGGTGGGAAAGGTCGACGAGGCCCTCTGCAAGGGATGCGGCAACTGCATCTCCGTATGCCCTTCCAACGCAGCGGACAGCCCCTACAGAAACCAGGGCTATCTGGAGGAACTCCTCGGCGCGGTGCTGGTCAGCTCCTCCGATGGAGTGGGGGGTTGAGGGGTCGAGCAGTCGAGTGGGGAATATGGAGATAACACACTTCGTCGGGGATGGTTGGATGGTTGGATGAGTGGATGATTCGGATGATTCGGATAGTGGGTTTTCTGACCTCTGACTACTGACCTCTGGCTTTTGATGCGGGACGACTGGATACTGGATGAAGATAACACATTGCGCTATGCGCCTTGGGCCTTATGCCTCGCGCCTTAAATTCTATGACCGATTTTAATATTATTCTCTTCATGTGCAACTGGGGGCCCCATGCGGCCTATCAGACGCTTCAGGATACGGCCGCCTGGATCCCGGATGAGATCAAGATGGTCCGGATCCCCTGCGCGGGGAGGATCAGCAAGGCCCTTCTTCTCAGGTCCTTTGAGATGGGGGCCCACGGCGTGGCCCTGGTGGGGTGTCACCCCGGTTCCTGTCGGTACGGCACCGGATCATCCAATGCACAGGACCATGTGGAAGATGCCCGGGGGATCCTGGAGCTGCTGGGCCTGGGGAAGGACCGCCTTCGCCTGGCCACCTTTCTCCCCGATGAACCGGAACGTCTCCTCTCTTTTCTCCAGGACTTTACAACGGAAATACGGGAAATGGGCCCCAGCCCCATCGCCCCTGCCGGGGAAAAGACCCTGCTGATCGAAGGGAACAATGCCATACAGGAGATTGTGGCGGCCCACGACGTCTATGCCTGCCAGGACTGCGGAAAATGCTCGTCCGCCTGCCCCCTGACCCTCGCAGGGAAGCCCTTCTCGCCGAGGGGGATCGCCAGCGAGGTGATTGCCGGACATATCGACGACCCCGCGGTCCAGAAGGACATCTGGTCGTGTCTCACCTGCGGACTCTGTTATGACCGTTGCCCGTCGGCCGTCGATTTTGCCGGGTTCATCCGCGACCTACGCCATTACCTGGCAACGAGCGGCTCCAACAACCACACGGCCCATGGGGGATTTTTTCAATCCCTGATGCGGACCATGACATCAGAGAACCTCCAGATGCGGCACTGGGAGTGGCTCCCCCAAGACATTCAAACGGACCCGGACAGCAAGATCCTTTTTTTTGGGGGATGCGCCCCCTATTTTGATATCTTTTTCAGGACCCATCTGGGGGTCAAGACCCGCGACATCCTGGTGGACAGCCTGCGACTCCTCAATTTCTTCGACATCCATCCGGCCCTTCTGATGAATGAGCGCTGCTGCGGCCACGACTTGCTCTGGTCCGGGGACCGGGAGAACTTTGGAAAACTGGCGCAGTTGAATGTGCGCGCCCTTCGCGACATGGGGATCGAAGAGGTCATCACCGCCTGTCCCGAGTGTTACCGGACCCTTGCCAGGGACTACCCGCAACAGGGGGTCGAGCCGGGGTTCAAGGTCACTCACATCTTTGATCTGATCGAAAAAGAGATCGACAAAGGGGCCATCAGTTTCAAGGAACTGGGCCGGAAACTGACCTTTCAGGACCCCTGCCGGTTGAGCCGCTTTGAAAATCGGCCGGATCTCCCGAGGAAACTGATCCGGCGGCTGAATCCCGTCTCCTTCGACGAGATGCCGGAGCATGGAACCAGCGCCATCTGCTGCGGCAACAGCGCCTGGGTCGGGTGCGATGCATTCAGCAAGGCCCTTCAGGTCAAGCGTCTCCGGCAGGCCCATGGCACAGGGAGCGATCTCCTCGTCACGGCCTGTCCCAAATGTCAGATCCATCTCCGCTGCGCCATGGAGGACCCCTTCTTGGGCGAGGAGCTTCATATGGAGATGATGGACCTCGCCAGCGTCCTGGCCAAGACCATCGAATGGGAGTAGGGGATTTCGGGAGGAAGAAATGGAAGCAACTGTGCTTGTCAAGGAGACGGAACCTGCGGCTGAAAACCCCCGCATCGGGGTCTATGTCTGTCACTGCGGACTCAATATCGCCCAGACCGTGGACTGCCAAAAGGTGGCCGAAGCGGCCGGTCTCTTGGACGATGTGATCGTTTCAAAGGATATCGGGTATGCCTGTTCAGAGCCGGGCCAGCAGCAGATCAAGGACGACATTCGGGGGTACGAACTGGACCGGGTGGTGGTGGCGTCCTGTTCTCCGAGGCTCCACGAACCCACCTTCAGACAGATGCTCCAGTCATCCGGGCTCAATCCCTACCTCCTGGAGATGGCCAACCTGCGGGAGCAGTGCAGTTGGGTCCACATGAAGGACCCCGAAGGGGCCACGCGAAAGGCCCAGGACCTGGTCAAGATGGCCGTGTCGCGAATACGGCTTCTTCAACCGCTCCAGGAGGACACGCTTCCCCTCACCCCGCGAACCCTGGTGATCGGGGGCGGCGTGGCGGGGATCCAGGCGGCCCTCGACCTGGCGGACAACGGCTATGACGTGGTCCTGGTGGAGAAGCGGCCCACCATCGGCGGGGTCATGGCCCAGTTGGACAAGACCTTCCCCACCATGGACTGTTCCATTTGAATACTGGGGCCTAAGATGACGGATGTCGGTCGACATCCCCGGATCACCCTCTACACCCTCAGCGAAGTGGTCGACGTCAAGGGCTATGTCGGCAACTTCGACGTCAGGATTCTGAAAAAGGCCCGTTATGTGAACGAAAAGGAGTGCACCGCGTGCGGCGAATGCGCCAAGGTCTGCCCGGTGGTGCGTCCGGACGAGTTCAACCTGGGCCTTTCCTCCCGTCGGGCCATCTTTTCTCCCTTTCCCCAGGCCGTCCCCTCGGCCTATGTCATCAACATCGCCGAGTGTCTCGGTCACAATCCGGTGGTCTGCGCCAAGTGCGTGGAGGCCTGCGACAAGGGGTGCATCAATTTCCACATGTCCGACGAGGAGATCGTGGAGACTGTAGGATCCATTGTGGTGGCTACGGGACTCGAGGTCTATGACCCCACAGAGATGGATGAGTACGGCTACACCCGGTTCCCGAACGTGGTCACCAGCCTTGAATTCGAACGGCTCATCAATGCCGGGGGGCCGACCGGGGGAGAGGTCCTCCGTCCTACAGACCGAAAACCGCCCCGGTCCATCGGGTTTGTCCAGTGCGTGGGGTCCCGTTCCGCTAAAAG
>Ga0172370_10002428_pt1 | contig 26932 bp, 18 predicted proteins | sample LakKiv5m_FD_114538 | JGI IMG/M metagenome (GOLD analysis project Ga0172370, IMG submission 114538) | Freshwater microbial communities from Kabuno Bay, South-Kivu, Congo - kab_022012_11.5m | ecosystem: Environmental > Aquatic > Freshwater > Lake | place: Democratic Republic of the Congo...
ATAAATAAAATGTGGGGAACGAGCAGCAACGATTTGTACGTAGTAGGCAACGGCGGCAACATCGCCCACTACAACGGAGTGAGCTGGCAAAAGATAGAAAGCGGGACAACATTAAACATTAATGATATTTGGGGAGATTTTAATAAAAGAACTCAAGAGTGGGAAATTTTAGCTGTAGCATCAAATTATGGTACGGGGTTAGAAAAAGATATTCTACAAATAAAAAATAACGCTGTAACCAAAACCCCGACAAGTTCTCAAATGTGGCCTTTGAAAACGTTATGGTTTGTTCCAAATAAACAATATTTCGTCGCCGGATCGGGTATTTATCAAAAAAGATTATTGACGGATAGCCTTTGGAAAAATGAAGCATTGGATATAACCACTTACAGCACCTATTCGTTAAGAGGAAATGATGTCAACGATGTAATTGGGGTTGGAGCATACGGTGATGTTGTTCACTTTAATGGAGTAAACTGGAAAAGCGATTTTACCGATCCGGTTTTTAATAACCAACCATATCTCGCATCGGTAAGTATTAAAAACAATTTGGCGATAACCGTTGGAATTGAAAATAGACAAGCACTAATTATTAAAGGAATAAGATAGAAAGGAGAATAGGATGAATAAAGCGCCTCCCCTTGCAAATAAATACTGAACAGCGGTGTTAACGGCACCGCTGCTGTTTCAACCGCGGCGCGTCTGACTTCAACCTATACCAGCTTCATTTAAAACAGGAACAATGGAGTTTAAAACAGCAGCTACTTCGTTTCAAACCTCAGCGATAGTGTTTAAAACATGATGAGTTTTTTCTATCCCCTTGCGTGCAAGGTAAACCAACAGCACAATTCGCGTAACGGTTATAAAAAGATAAAGAGAAGAACCGGTAAAAATGCCCGGTTAGTCGAGTGAGCGTGCTGCAAAAATAATAAGCCTCAATTTCAAGGCAGGGAGAAAAGAGCATCCCGACGGAAAGCGGAATGATGGATGCTCTCTTCGTTTGTGTGCTTTGTTTCCCAAAAGAGGACATGCACTCAGTCCTCTTTCAGTTCCAAAATTTTAACAAATTAGCTTTCGTAAAAAGAGGCGGCGTTTCCGTTAACACAACAACTTCATTTTTGTCCCAGGCTTTTTTCTCTTCTGTTTGAAAGGAGTGCCGGCGCAAATTTACAAAGCGGATTTCTTTAACAAAATTTTCTTTCGTGAAGACAACATAGCAGACAAAGACCGGCACAGAAAATTTTTCTCCCCAGCGCTGGTAGGCTAAAGCGGCTCGTTTGTTCATCATCCATTGTTCCGCATGCTTTCCTTTCCAATCAAGCAAGGCTTCTTTGCCTTTGTAAGTGATGACTGCGTCGGGTTTGTCGTCTCCTTTTTCCCACACACGGGTGTAGCGGTTGTCTTCGCCAAATGGTTTAAAATCTATCCCCCAATGCACCAAAAGATTTTTTCCGGCTGCTTCGGCTAAGTCGTGCAGTTTATAATTCTTGCGAAAATCATTTTTCGATTTATACGGTCTAAAAGTTAATTCTTCCATCTGCTACGGTTTCTATGTTTTATTCCCAAAATAAATTCAGATAAGCGGCTTTGGAGAAAACGACAGGATAATTATTTTATAGTATAAAAGTACACAGTTTATCCCTTTATCAAAAATGAATTACTCCCTAAAAAAGAAAACTTTTTTCATCTTCCTGCAGCTCCTTTTCTTTGCATCTTTTTCGTTTGCCGCTTCAAACCAAAACGAAAAGGAAAAGGTTGATTCAATAAATGCGCTGCCGCGAAGCATGGTGGTTTCAAATCCCGAACAATCAATTAAAATTTTTGAGACGAATGTAAAAACCGCACGGGCAATCAAGTACAAAAAAGGGGAAGCGACGGGATTGTTCAATTTGGGAATCGTCCTTTATCTAAACGGGAAATATGAAGAAAGCACTGAAATTTTTCTGAAAGCAATAAAATTGTTCGACGAATTGGGAATGACAAAAGAACTTGCTCTTGCGTACGCCGAGTTCGGATACCAGATTAAAAGGAGAAGCCTTCCGAAGGCGATGGAATACATGCGCATAGGAATCAGCATAGCCGAAAAAAATAATTATAAGTTCGAGCTTTCTTCTATGTTCAATAATTACGGCGTTCTGTATGAAATGACTAATAACTTTGATAGTGCCGCGTTTTTTTACCGTAAAGCTCTTGCGCTGAAAATTGAAGTGAAGGATATTGAAGGAATTCCTTACTGCCTGAACGATTTATCCGGCATCGAAACCATGAGGGGAAATTATAAAGAAGCATTTTCTTTGTTACGCCGGTCTGATACGTACAGGCAAAAAGAAAAAGCAGAATACGGACGGCTTGATAATCTTGTCCGATGGGGCGATACTTTTTTTCAAAAAGGGGATATTGATTCCGCAATTGTTAAGTATAACATGGCGATAACTTCTCCCATAGCGGCGCAGCAAAACTATCTTTGCCGGTACTGTCTTGAACAACTTTCGGTTTGTTACGAAAAGAAGAAAGATTTCAAAAACGCTTTTCTGAATCAGCAAAAGTTGAGCGCGTTGAAAGATTCGGTATTGAACATCGAAACAAACGCAAGAATTGCGGAGCTTGAAATCCGGTATGACACCGAAAAGAAAGATCACCAGCTATCCGAAAGCAACCTGGAATTGCAGAAGAAATCCAACCAACTGTTACTGCTGCTTGGCTCGCTTGTTACGCTCTTGTTTTTCACGTTTGGAATTTATCTCTACCAAAAGCAAAAGAGAGAACGCTTGCAGCACGAACTCGAACTGCAAAATCAAGTAAACAAAGCTGAACTTGAGCGAAAAGCCACGGAGGAAAAATTAAGAATTTCGAGAGAACTTCACGACAATATCGGCTCTCATCTCACCTTTATTATCAGCTCACTCGATAATGTTACCTACCGCGCAAAAGAAGATAAAATGCATGAAAAGTTAACGGGACTTTCCTCGTACACCCGGGAAACCTTAAATGAACTCCGCAATACCATTTGGGCAATGAAGGAAGAAGATTCCACACTCCAACAATTGCTTATCAAATTAAGCGATTTGAAACACCGTCTCAGTGAACAAATTGAGAACCTTCATTTAATCATTCAAAGCAATGTTGAACAATCAAAACACGTTACGTCGGCACAGCTTTTAAATTTGTACAGAATAGTACAGGAAGCGGTGCAAAACAGCATCAAACATGCCGAAGCAAAAAACATCACCGCAACCTTTGACGATACCGCCGAAGGATTCAGCATGAAAATTTCCGACGACGGAAAGGGGTTTGACGTGAATGAAGTACAGTTGGGAAACGGGTTAAAAAATATGGAACTCCGGTGCATTGAGTCGGGTGGAAAGTTTTTAATACAGAGCGGGAAAGAAGGGACCACCATTCGGTGTCTGGTTACGACAAAATAAGTCATCTGCCGTATTTGACCACACAACGAAAGAAAATAAGTTTCGCTATGAAAATAAAAGTAGCCATTGCAGAAGATAATAACATGCTTGCGGAGTCGATCCGCGAGAAGCTTGATCTCTTTTCCGATGAAATTGAGTTTAAATTCCGTGCGATAAACGGAGCAGAACTGCTCAAAAAACTCAATAAAGACTCAGACGTTGATACTATTCTCATGGATATCGAGATGCCGGTATTGGATGGGATTGAAACGACTCGCCAGGTTTCGCAGCTCTTTCCACACATAAAAATTATCATGCTTACCGTGTTTGACGATGAAGATAAAATATTTAGATCCATTCAAGCCGGCGCGATGGGATATTTGTTAAAAGATGAAACACCGGATAAAATTTCAAACGGAATAAAAGAAATTATGCAGGGCGGCGCCCCAATGTCCCCGGCCATTGCGGCAAAATCGCTTGCGTTATTGAAACACGGAACAATGTATATCGAAGAAGAACCACATGAAGAATACGATTTGACAAAACGGGAAATTGAAGTCCTCAATAAACTCAGTTTAGGTTTGGATTATCTTGAAATATCGGAAGTGCTTTATATTTCTCCGTTCACCGTGAGAAAGCATATTGAAAACATCTATAGAAAACTTCAGGTGCACAACAAAATGACCGCCGTAAAAAAAGCGATCAAGCATAAAATTATTTAATCTCCTTCCTGTTCCCTCCAAAAAAATTACGGCAAATGCCGTATTTCTTAAACTGTTTCCCATCCTTAAGTTTGCTTTCAAGAACACACTGGAACGGCTTCGGGAAATCTGTTTCTTAATTGCTCACTAGCTTTTCAAACGATTCCAATCAATGAGGTATAGACAAAACACTCGCGGTTGACCTAGTTGTTTTTTGTCAATGCTTCGAATGACGAATCCCTTCATCCGTCGATAACTTTTAACTTTTTCGGAGCAATCATGAGATTACCAAACTATCTTTTTTCTTTGTTCGTTGTACTTTTGATTTTTACTTCCCTTGCCAATGCACAGTGGGCAGTGGTCAGTTCAACAAACACCGGTTCTTCCGGCAAAATATACGCAGCTCAAAATAATTTGTTTTTGTACGGCACATGGAACAAGTTTCATTTTTACCGTTCGACGGATGGAGGAAACACTTGGGCAGATTCCGCCTCTTCATTTCCGTATGATGTTTACGCGCTCTTCAATTATAATGGGGAGATATTTGCTGTTACTACTACATTAGCAAGCGGGATTTACAGATTTTACGTCTCCGGTGATGGTGGAACTACATGGACTGCAAAATCTAACATCCCAAGCATTACGGGAAACGGAGCAATCCTCGGAATGACCTCCGATGGAAATAATCTTTTCGCAGTTTCGAATCGGAAATCATACTATACCTCTCAAGATAACGGCTTATCCTGGAAAGAAACATTAATGAATACCAATGCAACCGGAAGTTTAACCGCTTTTGCGGCAGTGGGAAATCTTCACGTCGGTGTCTTTTTAGCAACCGGAGCTCTGGTATCTCCAGATGCCGGTCAAACGTGGACGGTGAAAAATCCTTCCGTCGCGCTAACAAATGTGGTTTCATCTAAAGGTAATATTTACGGGATATCAAACGGTGCCGGAGTTTATAAATTTGATACCGGGACACAAAGTTGGATTTCGGTTAGTACCGGCTTGCCCGGAGCAGCTTCATTTCAATTTGCAAAACAACTGCTCGTGTACGGGGATGCACTTTTTTATTATGCCGTTGGATTTCTTGATTCAAAACCCGCAATCTATTCTTCGGTTGACGGCGGGAATACATGGACCCAAATTTCGAACGACGGTTTGTCGACGGTGAGCGTAAGCAGTTCAAATAGTGTTCTTGCCGCAACTTCATCAAATCTCTTTTTCTATGATTTTAAATCAAGTACGTCGGCGGCAAGCGTCTACAAACTTGCCAACCCGGTTTCAGAGGTTGAAGAATCCACAGTCCCGCATGAGTTTCAATTAGCGCAAAATTTTCCAAATCCGTTTAATCCGACAACAACTATTCGCTATTCAGTTTCAGGAAATAGTATGGTGACGCTTGCAGTCTATAATGTGCTTGGGCGGAAAGTACAAACTCTGGTGAATGAAGTGCAGCAATCCGGCAGGTATGAAGTTTCATTTGATGCAACAAAACTTTCTTCGGGAGTTTACTTCTATACTTTAAAAGCGGGAAATCTTGTACAAACAAAGCGCATGCTTTTATTGAAGTGATGAGAAATGATATGCGGAGACTTGAAAAAAGTCTCCGCTTGTTTTAATCGTCAAACATTTTTTTGAGGCGGGCGCTGTCTCTGGTTTTGCCAAGAGCAAGCATGAATTTAATTCTTGCTTTTTGTCCGTTAAGATAATCCGAAAAAATTACTCCGAGTTCGTGCAGCCATTTACCCGCACCGGGATATCCGTAAATATCAAGCGTTTCACCGGCCGGGCACCGCGATACCAGCACCACCGGAATGTTTTTTCCAACCGCATACTTAATTCCTTCAAACGCTTTCGGCGGAACATTTCCTACTCCCATTGCCTCAACAACAATTCCGGCAACGTGTGAATCTGCAGAAAACTTAAAGAACTTATCGTCCATCCCGGCGTAGCATTTAATGAGATCAACGTTGGTTTCAACTTTTGAAGTTTTAATAAGCTCAAGTTTGCGCGGAAGGCGGTTGAAAAGAACCCGGTTATTTTGTACAAACCCAAGCGCGCCGAAATCGAGACTGTGAAATGTTTCAATATCATCTGTATGCGTTTTTGTAACTTCACTTGCGGCATTAATTTCACCATTTAAACAAACGAGTACACCGAGATTTTTACTGTTCGGATTAAGACAAATTGCAATGGAGTCACGCAAATTAGCCGGGCCATCCCAATCCGGTTCAGAACTGTTTTTCATCGACCCCGTTAGTACGATAGGAATTGCTGTCTCAATTGTTAAGTCGAGAAGATAAGCTGTTTCCTCGAGTGTATCGGTTCCATGAGTAACAACCACTCCATCATAACCGTTTCGTTTCAAGAGCGATTGAATTTTTTTAGAGAGGGTGAGCATTAACTCGGGCGTCATGTGAGGACCGGGATATTTTCCGAAATCATAAATGGTTACGTCAGCCATCGAATACATTTCAGGCATCAATTCCATTAAATCACTTCCGGAAAAATGAGGGACGGCTCCGCCTGTCTTTTCATCAATTTTCATCGAAAAGGTTCCCCCGGTAAAAACGAGCAAGATTTTTTTCTTTTTCACATTAGTCCTTTGTAAAGTCCGCCGTCAATCTGAATTGTATTTCCGGTAATGTAGGAAGCTTGTTCTGAAGCGAGGAATAAAATTGCCGAAGCAATCTCTTCCGGACGCGCCATTCTGCCAAGCGGAATTTCTTTTGTCATGTCGGCAATTATTGTTTCGTGTGACTCTCCGGTAAGTTTTGCTTTATTAACGGCTAATTCGTAAATGCGTTCCGTTAAGGTGTAGCCCGGCGCAACACTGTTCACCGTAATATTAAATTTCGCAAGTTGACTGCTCAACGATTTGCTTAATCCGACTACTCCGGCACGAAACGTATTGGAGAGTAGAAGATTATCTATCGGTTGTTTTACAGCAACGGAAGTGATGTTAATGATCCTTCCCCAATTTCTCTTTTTCATTCCCGGAAGAACCGTATTCACAAAACGGACAACACTTAATAAAACCTGTTCGTAGCCGAAGTTCCACTTTTCTTCATTCAGTTCTTCAAAAAATCCGGCCGAGGGTCCGCCGCAATTATTTACAAGAATATCGATTCGGCCGAATTTCTCTTCAACCTTTTCTGCAGTAGTTTTTATATCGGAAGGTTTGTTTAAGTCGCACACAATCCAAAAGACTTCGTTCCCATATTTTGCGGAAAGTTCTTCGGAAGTTTTTTCTAATTCAAATTCATCACGCGAGCAAATTGCGACATTACATTTTTCAGCAGTGAATAATTCGGCTGTGGCTTTCCCGATTCCCTTGCTTGAAGCAGTAACCAAAACAGTTTTGTTTTGCAATCCTAAATTCATTTTTATTCCCTTCGTTTGGTGAGAGACAAAATCTTTCTTCAAAAATAAGAAGAGTTTTTGAAACTTGATTGGACAAAAATTGGAAACTCAAGGGGTGAAACCTTGTACGCAGGGTTATTTTATCCCCCGGCTTTAACCAGTACAAGAGTAATATCGTCATGCTGTTCTTCACCATTGCAAAAAACGGTGATACTTTCCAGAATTTTCTGCTGAATGACTTCAACAGCTTCTCCTGCGTTTTTTTCAAGAATGGAAATGATTTTTTCTTCACCGAATTCGTTCTGCTGTTCATCCATCGCTTCGCTAATCCCGTCCGAATAAATCGCGAGCACACTTCCCGGTTGAAGCGGCAGCTCTGATTCTTCAAGCGACGATTCAAAGACTTCTCCTTTATTTAAACCCAATCCTATTCCGGCAGGTTTTATTTTCTGACAGCCGTTTCCGTTTGCATACAACGCATGCGGATGCCCGGCACGGCAAAACCGAATTTTGTTTTCGGCGGTATCTATCAATGCGAGTGAAACGGTGATGAAATAATTCCGTTCCATCTCGGAAAAGAGTTTTTTATTGATGTCGATTAAAATTTCCTTTGGGGATTTTTCTTCCGAACAGTACATGCGCATCATCGTTTGCAGTTTTGAAATGTACAACGCCGCGCTCAATCCTTTACCGGAAACATCTCCGACAACGATATACAACTTGCTTTCACTGAGTTTAATGAAATCATAATAATCTCCCCCCACATGCTGTGCGGGAATGGTAATGCCGCTTAACGATAAATTTGTAATTGAAGGAATTGTTTTCGGTAAAAGACTTTGCTGAATGTGCCGCGCGTTTTCCAAATCCCGTTCAAGCCGCTTCTTTTCGATTTCGGAATTGTAAAGGCGCGCATTTTCAATTGATAGCGCAGTTTGATTTGATGCAGAAATAAGCAGATCCAAATCTTTTCCGTCAAATTGACTTCCGGTTTGCTTCAATCCGAACAAAAGGAGTCCGGTGATTTTTTCGTTTATTAAAAGAGGAATAATGGTAAAGATGCCTTCGTTAAGAAATACTTGAGCGTCATCTTTTAAAACCGTGTTAAAATGTTGATACTCAAGAACCATCCGTTGATTATTTTTTTTTCGTTCGGTAAGAAACTCTGACAGAGGATTGAACACGTCGGTAAAACCGGCCGGAAGTTTGTTCATGCCGTGGTGCTGTACCATATGGAAAAGACCATCACTTCTTTTCAGCATTAATCCATATTTGTTGATACATAACGATCCGACAAAAAGCTCCTGCGCGGAAGCAAGAATATTTTCAATACCAATTACTTTGGCAATATCTCCGCTAAACTTGAGAAGCCCTTTTTGAAACGCGAATTGTTCCGGATAAAATTTTTGTGTGAGATAATCCTGAAAGCGGTCCTTCGACGCTTGAAAGACAATTGCGAAAACGATAAACACGAATCCGGCAATTGCCCCCTGGTACTGAGTTCCTATTGCGCTGCTTACGACAAATCCGAGCAGAAACATGATGAGGAAATAAACCACGGCAAGCGAGACCGTTGCAGTGCCGTACACAATAGTACTTTTCACCGCATCTCGAATATCCATGAGCGAATATCGAAGTATTGCGTATCCGAACGCAACCGGTATAATGGCGACAAGAATGATGGGGGTAAACAGTAAAGGATCATTAAAGACTACTTGATTTGTGGTTAGTGCAAAAATCATTGAATACAACAACGCTGTTAGTCCAATGATGTACGCGGCGATAATAATTTTGAGCGCCTGCTTTTCGTTAGCCGATTCAACTTTCCTGTAGCCGACAAGCAGCAATATGAAGCTGATAATTAAAGAGGAAAAAATTAATATGTTAATAGAAATGGTAACTACAAGGCCCGCCACCTGAGATTGATCATATATCACCAATTTGATTCGGATGAAAAGAAGGACAACAAAAATAATCCAAGGTAAAATGAGCAGAGTTTTTCTTACTCCCTCTTTTCTTTCAAAAAATGATTCAACCGGAAAAACGCTGAATAATCTGACCATTCTGAAAGACCAAAAAGTGGCGCCAAAAAGAATGAGCGTAATAACGATAATAGCAAGCGGTGGGTGACGCAGAATAGGATTATCTACTTGCAGTCCCCGGTTCAACAAACTGTTCATTGAGAAGAGAACAGCGTAAGCCCCGACACTGAAAAATAATCGCTGAAGTTTCCCTTCCGGTTTAGCCATCAAAACAAAAAATCCGACGATAAACCAAAATGTTGAAAGAAGCGAAAAGGCGAGATTATTAAATGCTATGAGTTTTTTAACGTAGACACGTCCGGTGAACTGTTTCCCGTTTCTTTCAAAGACATACGTTGCATAATCACCGGCATCAACGCTATCCAACGCTCTGCTTGCCGCCAGTGTATTGATTACAGGTTTGCCATTAATTGAAATAAGCCGGTCACCATTTCTAATTCCTGCGGACCACGTAACGCCGCCGACTTTTACAAGATCAAACGTTATAACATTTGAGCTGCTGTTAAAATCCGAATCCCGCCATAAACACTCATCGTTTGATTGCGCGGTAACATCAAAAATATAAAAGAAATTGAGGACGCAAAACATCATCAACAAAGCGGAAAGAAACAAGATGATGTGCGAAAACTGCTTATTTAAAAATGTTTTGATGCCGCTTAACATTCCGCCGCCTTTAATCCTCACTCCTCTGCAACGAAAAAGCAAAGGTGCGTTTATCGTGGAAAGGAAGAATTCCGGAAGAATATGTTATTAGATGCAAGTGATGGAGAAATGACATTTGACAAAACCATCTTTTGTTTACTGTAAATTTAGAAAAATATGAGAGAAGGGCAATCTTAAAAATTGGCTGCTATTGCAGTTCCTTTAGAATACCGCGATAGCAAATTTTCTGCAAACTATTTGATTCGTTTAAAGCGCGGCAACTATTTCCGCAGTGTCAAGCGCAATTACTAATTCTTCGTTGGTGGGAATTCTCAGTACATGCACTTTTGAATCTCCTTTCGAAAGATCGTTTTGCTTAGCGGTATTTTTCTCTTCATCTAAAGAAATTCCAAGAAATTCTAGTCCGCTGCAGACTTCACTTCTCACAATTGCGGAATTTTCTCCAATTCCTCCGGTAAAGACAAGTGCATCAATTCCTCCCATTGCCGCTGCATAGGCTCCAACATACTTTTTAATTCGATAGGTAAAAACATCAAGAGCAAATCTTGCCCGTTTGTTTCCGTCTTTAATCGCGGATTCAATTTCTCTCATATCGCTGCTTTCACCGCTTATGCCGATAAGTCCGCTGTGTTTGTTAAGCAGAACACCGGCTTCGGAAAGTGAGAGTCCTTCTTTCCCCATGATAAATAAAATAACCGAAGGATCAATATCGCCGGCTCTCGTTCCCATCAATAAACCCTCAAGCGGCGTAAATCCCATTGAAGTATCGACCGAAACACCTTTATCAACAGCAGCCATGCTGCACCCGTTACCAAGATGCGCGGTTACAATTTTTAATTCATTGATCGGCTTGCCAAGCATATCGGCGGCCTTTTCCGAAACATAAAAGTGAGATGTTCCATGGAATCCATACCGTCTGATTTTGTGTCGTTTATACAGTTCATAGGGAATACCGTAGAGGTACGCCTTCGGAGGCATTTTTATATGAAACGCGGTATCAAAGACAACACATTGTTTTACATCTTGCAATATTCTGGTTACCGCTTGAATACCTTTAATGTTCGGAGGATTATGCAGCGGGGCAAGTTCAATATTTTCTTGCAGCACTTTCATCACTTCATCGGTCATTAATACGGAACCGGAAAATGTTTCGCCTCCGTGAACAACCCGGTGACCTACTGCTTCAATATCCGATTTATCGTCAATGACACCATGATTTTTGCTCAACATAACCGCGAGCACATATTCAATAGCCATGGCGTGATCTAATATTTCGGCTACGAGACGGACATTGTTGCCATCGTGACGCGTATGGTTTAATACCGCTCCGGTCATTCCGATTCGTTCAACAACTCCTTTTGCCAAAGCAATTTTCTGTTCGGTATCAATAAATTGATATTTGATAGAAGAACTGCCTGAATTTAAAACTAAAACTTTCATTTTATCTTATTCGCTTTCTTTTCACATTTAATGGTGAAGTCAGTTAGTAAACAATTTTTCCGTTTACATCATACTTGTAAAATCCTTCACCGGTTTTCTTCCCGAGTTTTCGTTCGCGGACAAGCTTGCGTAATATAGGACAAGCGCGGTAGCGCGGTTCGCCAAGTGTTTTCCAGAGCGTATCCATCCATGCTAGCACTTCATCAAGTCCCATCATATCTGCCATTTCCAACGGGCCATTTTGAAAATTGTAGCCAAGTTTCATCGCGGTGTCAATATCTTTTGCGGTTGCTATTCCTTCGAGCAAGATATACATCGCTTCATTTAAAAGCGGTACAATGGCGCGGGTGGTAACATACCCCGGATACTCGTATACTTCCACGGCTGTTTTGCCGATACGTGAAGTGAATTCTTTCACTTTTAAAACCGTTTCATTTGAAGTATGAAGCGCTTTTACAAGCTCAACCAAGGGGACTTTTGGAACCGGATTTAAGAAATGCATTCCAATAATTTTATCGGTGCGGTTAGTCGCTTCTGCAATTTTGGTTAAGCTTAAGGTAGAAGTATTTGAAACAAAAATCGCTTCCGGTTTGGCTATAGTGTCAAGCTGCTTGAAAATACTCTTTTTCAGCTCCATATTTTCATCAACTGCTTCGATTATAAGCTCACAATCAGCAGCTGCTTCCAAACCAATGGTCCATTTAATTCTGCTGAAGATTGCCTTCTTTTCCGATGAAGTGATTGCCCATCTTTTAATCTCTCTATCAATGTCCTCAGAAAGTCTGTTCTTTCCAACCTCAAGGTGTTCGGCATCTTTTTCTATTAGTAAAACTTCGATACCGGCGGAGGCGATGGTTTGAGCAATTCCCTGCCCCATGATTCCTGCGCCAACTATTGCAACTGTATTTATTGTGTCACTGTCTGTCGAAATTTTCGCGTTACGTATTAGTTCTTCTATTTCGAACTGTTCATTATTCATCTATTTTCTCACTAAATTTTAATCACTAATTATAAACAAATTTTGTTCCACTTCACGGACTTCCGAATCATCCCCTTTTAAGCCACGAAGATGAAGAATTCCTCAATTTGCAAAAAACACACTCAAGAATGGAAATCTCAATAATCACTCTTTTCAAAGAACCGGAATCCGGCATAAAGAACAACAAGCAAAAAGAGGAACGACGTTAAAATAATTTGAAGTTCAATATCGGATCGATTGAATGCGACATTTTGCGGAATGTCCTGAAGCTCGTGCAGTTTGGGGAGAATGAAATAAAGTGTGTTGATGAAACCTTTCAAAAAGTCTTTTCCCTGCATGAATGAAAAAACCACTTCTCTTTTTGCAAGGAGCGGACTCACAAACATGAGCATGTAAGCCGTCATCATACTTAGTCCCGAACTTCGGGTAAGTAATCCCGTTACAAGAACAACTCCATTTAAAATGGCGAAATAGAAAAGCGAAACAAGAAGCAGCGGCAGGAAAGAAAAATCCCAATGAGAAAATTGAAATCCAGCGATAATCCAAATCCCCGCAATCAACACAAAAGTATTGATGAAGAAGATGAGGAGTCCGCCAAAATATTTTCCTGCAAGTAACTGCGCTCTGCTTACCGGCTTTGAAAGGAATAAATCAATCGTTCCCCTTTCAAGGAGCGAAGGAATAAATCCCGCGCAGGCAAAGATGGAAAGAAGATAGCCAAAACTTAAAACAAAATTTGCAGTCCCCATTTTAAAATAAAGAGCCATGTTGTTTGGAGTTCCCGTTGCTTTTGATGAGACAACAGGAACCATCATAGGAGCAGCATACGCAGCAACCAAAAGCGCGGCTAGTACAAAGACAGAAAACGCGATAAATACTTTTTTGGAGATCGATTCTCGCACGGTGAAAAGAGTGACAAGCCAAATATTTTTCATTTTCTCGTCTCCTCTTCTTTCACAAGCGAAATAAAAACATCTTCCAGCGAGCTTTTGTCTTGAATCATTTCTTTGATGGAAATTCCTTTTGTTCGAAGAAGGTCAAGCAATCCGTTTGCCGAAGCTGTTTCGTCAGCGTGGAAAAGGTAGGTATAGGGAGCCACTTTATGCACATGATGTTTTTGTAATTCTTCTGCATCAAGCGAATTTTCAAGTTCAACGTCAACCACAATCTTGTATTCTTCTTTTTTAGCGGTAAGTTCGTTCACGTTTCCTTCGCGGATAATTTTGCCTTTGTGCAGAATTGCGACTCTATCGGTAATCAACTCAACTTCCGATAAAATATGGCTATTCAGAAAAATTGTTCTCCCTTGCTGTTTTAAGTCGGAAAGAATATTTCTAATTTCTTTTCTTCCAACCGGGTCAACGCCGTCGGTCGGTTCATCCAAAAAAAGGATGTCAGGATTATTGAGCATGGCTTGCGCCAATCCCAGCCGCTGCAACATTCCTTTTGAATACGTTTTAACTTTGCTTTTACTCCACTTGGTCAGTTGAACTAATTCCAGCATCTCATCTATCTTTTTTGAAAGATGGAGATGTTCAAGTCCGCTGAGTCTGCCGAAAAAATCAAGAACCTGGTATCCGGATAAATAATTAGGAAACTTATGATTTTCAGGAAGAAAGCCGATTCTTTTTTTTACTTGAAGGTTTACATAGTCGGTGCCAAAAATTTTGCAGTTTCCGGAGGTTGGGAAAACGATACCAAGCAAAACTTTAATTAGCGTTGTTTTTCCCGCGCCGTTCTGCCCAAGCAAACCAAAGATTGTCCCTTCGTTTACCGAAAGCTGTACGTCGTTGAGCGCGGTTACACTCTTCTTTCCGAATCCCGAGACAAACGTTTTGCTCAGATGTTCTATTTCTATTACTTGCATAAGGGGATGTAGAGATGTTGCATAAAATTCTACCGCAAAATAGTCAGAAAAAACGGGGCGAACAACTTATCATACACTCATCTATTTGCCGTATATTTGCACCACAAAGTTATGCTAAAAGTAAACGAAATATTTTATTCGATACAGGGCGAAAGCACCAAAGCCGGACTCCCGTGCGTCTTTGTCCGCTTAACCTACTGCAACCTCCGTTGTACATATTGCGATACGGAATACGCTTTTTATGAAGGTGAGGATTTTTCTGTAGACGAAATTATTGGAAAAGTAAAATCTTTTCATTGCAATCTTGTTGAAATCACCGGTGGTGAACCCTTGCTACAGCCGGAAGTATTTGATTTAATGAATCGTCTTTGCGATGAAGAATTTGAAGTTATGCTTGAAACCGGTGGAAGTCTTTCTGTTGAAAAGGTTGATAAAAGAGTTAAAACTATCCTTGATTTCAAAACGCCCTCAAGCGGAATGGCAAAAAAAAATCTTTTTAGTAACATCGAGTTACTAAAACCAAGTGACGAGGTGAAATTCGTTATCGGCTCACGTGAAGATTACGAATGGGCAAAAGAAATTTTACTTGAATATAAGTTGCCGGAAAAATGCTCCATCCTCTTTTCGCCAATATTTGATTCACTTCCGGCTTCTGAAATCGCGGAATGGATTCTTCACGACAAATTACCTGTGCGATTTCAGCTCCAACTCCATAAATTTATTTGGCATCCCGAACAGAAAGGTGTTTAATGAAAATAGCAAAAGCGTTTGATTGGGAAATGGGACACCGGCTCCCCTTTCACAAAGGAAAATGTAAAAATCTCCATGGCCATTCTTACAAACTCCGGTTGGAAGTTGAAGGAGAACCGGATGAACAGGGAATGCTGATTGATTTCTACGACATTAAAGCAATCGTTCATCCAATTATAGAAAATCTTGACCATGCATTTATGGTCTTTAAGAATGATCTTCCTTTAATTGAAGCACTTAAAAACCTAAACTCAAAAATGGTTCTTGTTGATTTTCACTCAACGGCGGAGAATATCTGCCAATACTTTATTGATGAGTTGAAGAACATACGCCTGCCGGAAAATCTTGTAAGAATAACCGCAAGAATTTATGAAACGGAAGATTCGTACGCCGAATCTCATATTGAACTGAAGGAAGATGGCAAAATTTAAATTAACAATTGAATACGACGGAACACGCTTTAGCGGATGGCAAAAGCAGCGGGAAAGCAAAACCGTTCAGGGTACACTGCAGCGGATTGCGGAAGATATCTTTGATTCAAAGAATGTTGATATTCAAGGTGCGGGCCGAACCGACTCGGGCGTTCATGCGCTGGCTCAGGTCGCTCATCTTGAAGCAAGAACCATGCTCGCCCCCGAAATTATCCGTTTAAAATTTAACGACTTGCTTCCCTACGACATTACTATTCTTGAAGTTGAAAAAGCACATCCGCAATTTCACGCCAGGAAAGATGTTATACAAAGAAGTTATCTGTATCAAATTTCAAAAAGAAGAACAGCATTCGGGAAACAGTTTGTTTGGTGGATAAAAGACAAAATCGATTTGAAGAAAATGCAATCCGCGCTCCAATTTTTTATCGGTATGCACGACTTCATCTCTTTCACCGACAAAAATATGGAAGAGAAATCGACTAAAGTTTTAATCAACAACATTCAAGTGAAAGAAGAAGGCGATTTAATTCTCATCCGCGTTATTGGTTCACATTTTTTATGGAAACAAGTGAGAAGAATGATAGGAGTTGCCGCCGCGGTTGGGCGAAATCATTTATCGGAGAGCGATGTTATTCATTTTTTAACTTCGCAATCAAACGAACCGGCAAAATTCACCGCGCCTCCTTCCGGTTTATTTCTTGAACAGGTAATTTATAAAGGCGAAACCTTGAATGAGTCACTATCCGGTATGATAGCCGTTGCTAAGGTAAACAGATTTTCCCGAGGATAGTTGCCCGCTCTGCTCCGGTCACTTGAGGTAGATTGGTAGGATTCCCCGCAAGCGTCTCATTCGCAAGCACCGCAAAACATATAGCTTCCTTCGCATCGGAAGAAATTCCAAGCTCGGAAGAGTTTTTTACTCCGATCTCGTTCCCAAAATATCTTTTCAAGGATGAAAGAATAGTTTTATTCTTTGCACCGCCGCCGCTGACAATTACTTCATCAATTTGAATTTCTTTTTTTATTAACTTCTCATAGTTACGGAATATTGCGTGCACGGTAAATTCTGTAACCGTGGCTACAATATCCTGCGGCGAAAGAGTTCTCAATTTTTTCAACGGTTGAGCGAGAAAGTTTTTGTTGTAATATTCTCTTCCGGTTGATTTAGGAAAGTTTCGTTCAATAAAATTATCGCATCGAATCAACTCTGAGAGAATATCTTTATTTGATTTCCCAGCCGCAGCAATTTTTCCGTTGGAATCAAATTCTTTTCCAAAATATTTTTTCATCACAAAATCGATCAGTACGTTTCCCGGTCCGCAATCAAACGCAATTACGGATGACAAATTTCCGTTTTTCGGGAGAAGCGTAATGTTTGAAATTCCTCCAATATTCAGCAGCAGTCTATTTTTTCTTTTCGATGTAAAAAGCAGTGCGTCAAAATAGGGTACAAGCGGCGCGCCTTCGCCACCAAAAGCCACGTCTCCAGTTCTAAAATCTCCGACTGTTACTATTCCCGTCAACTTTGCAACAGTTGCCGGATCACCAATTTGCAGCGTTGAACCAAATGTATAGCCCAAGTAATTTCTTTTTTTAGGGAGATGATGAATTGTCTGTCCATGCGATCCGAGAAGATCAATTTCGGAAAGTGAAACGGAAAATTTTTTACAAAGCTTTTTAACCGCATCCGCATATAAGTGAGCCAGTAGAGCATTCAACCGGCAAATATCAGTAACATTGCCTCCGCCCGGAAGAGAGTTTTTCAAAAGGAGTTTTTTTATTTCCGCGGTGAAAGGAAATGTTTTGAATCCCCTTGTTTTTATTTTGGTTTTCCGACCACTTTCAGATATTTCTACTAATGCCGCATCAACTCCATCAAACGAAGTCCCGGACATTAATCCGATTACCAGTTTTTTCTTTTTTAAAGTGAGCTTGTGTAACTGAGAGATATTCATAAATCAAATATAGAAAATGGAAGAGGAGTTTTGAAGTCACTCGGCAAGCATAAAAAAAAGCCCGGTCAACACTCCGGGCTTTTCGTCGTTCCTGAAGAGATAAGATTCCGGTTATTTCATCAAAATCATTTTCTTTGTTGCAACAAAACTTCCGGCTGTTAGGCGATAGAGATAAATTCCGCTTGACAACGTTGAAGCGTTAAATTGAACCGTATGATCGCCGCTTTGCAATTCTTGATTTACCAGAGTCGCAACTTGCTCACCGGTAATATTGAAGACAGTTACATTTACAAATTCTGCGCTTGCGAGTGCAAATGAAATTGTAGTTGTAGGGTTAAACGGATTAGGATAATTCTGCTGTAATTTAAATTCGCTTGGATTTATCATATTTGATTCAACACCCGTTGTGCTTGACGGTTTTGTTGAAACTCTTGCCATCGAAGCAGGAACATCGATTAAACTCGGCATGCTTGATTGTGTTGCACCAACGATAGTTGCAAAGTTTGCAATTGTTGTATCTCTTGAAACCGATCCATCAAAAACACTGTTGTTAAACTGGCCGGCGCCGTACATGCAGCGTACGATTACTTGTCCGGTAATTAATCCGTTCGGGAAGTTGAGTACGGCTTTCGGTGCGAGTACGGAAGCGGTAATATTAATATAACTTAAAGAAATTGTATCGGCTTCGTAGAAGTTCAATAAAACTTTTTCTTTTGTGGAACCGACGATACCAAAGCCGCCTTTCCAATTAATTGATGAACCGCTGATGTTAACAATGGCTGTAGAATTGCTTGGAATATCTATTGTAAAATTATTTGCGGCGTTAATCATCGAACCGGCTACATTAAAAACATTTTCTTTTTCGTCGTGACCGATTAATTCAACATGTCCCCATTGATTTTTAACAGAATCAGTCTGGGAGAGAGCAGACAACTGATTTGACAAATTTGTTAAATGAATTTTTGCAGCCGCAAAATCGATTACTGAATCTCTGGTGATTCCTTCATCCGAAGAGAAAGCGGTTGTTGAAGTAATATAGTTTCCATAAACTGTTCTGCCGTTGTAAACTCTACCGCTGATGAACGTTAAATGATTTCCAACCACTAACACGTCGCCTGAATTTGCGGGAAGTTTATCTCCGACACTATAATTTCTTAAATCAGCATAACCTCCTACCGCAACTTTTCCTTCAGTATCTGCGGAAGGTTGAATAAGCGTATCGAGCACAAAGAGATTAAACGCTGACGCGGCACCTAATTGATACGTAGACTCGGAAGAATTTTGATAATTGACTTTTACCTTTACTTGTAATGTGGCGGAATCTTGCGCGTTTACGGTTCCGACATTCCAGATTCCTGTGTTTGGGTCAAATACTCCGCTCGGTGTTGAAGAAACAAAATCTAATACAGAAGCTAATTGATCGGATACGTTCACGTTCTGCGCGTTTCCGGTGCCGGAATTTTTTACTTTAATTGTGTAGGTAATGATGTCGCCGTTGCTCACAAGTTCTTTATCGGCAGTCTTTGTTAAAGCCAACTTGAAAGAATTACACCAGTTAACAATGTGCGTAATTGTTCTGGATGCTGTGGTTGGTTTCGCTAAAATAAGTTTTTGTTTTCCATTTGGATCAGCTACATGAAAATATTTGGTGCCGGAAGGTATTCCGACAATACCGTTTGCTGTAATAACTGCAGAAGTTTGACCATTTGCAGGCGTTAACGTTACCGATGGACTAACGCCATTCTGTCCTGTAGTAACTACTGTTTGACTAAGCGTACCTTGCGTAACTGAAAGAGAAATCTGTACGTTCTCCATAGCCAAACCGTTTTCATTGAACGCTTGAACTGTAAACGAAACAGGAGCTCCGATTGAAAAAGTCTGTGCCGGAATATTAATGACGAAGGTATTTAAATTAAAACTGTGAACATTGGTAAGGACATCGTGTTTTATTGCGGCGGCGCGGTTTAAAATATCACCAATATATGCATTGTTTTGTCCGGTTAAGGTGCTAAGATTTAGCGTGTCAGTTAAATTCCAAAGTGTTAATTGAATTGCTGCTGCTTCGCGTCTAATATCAGAGAGCATGCCGGCATAACCGGTTTTGTATGGGTAATAATTATTTAAAATGTAGGCAAGAGTATCGTTTGTTGCTTCAACGTCTTGATAATTTTCATTATAAGCTAAATGATGATAGAGGTCGATGCAATACAAACTGGTTGATTTTCCGTCAACAATCGCTTTGAAAGTTCCGGCAAAATAATCATCGTTAATCGGCCAAGGAAGATGAATTCCGACTCCTTTATCCTTGCCGGTAACAGTTGCAAGACTTTGGGTTCCCGCTCTCAGAAACGATAGAAGGCTTACTACTAAAAGCACTGTTACGATGGTTAACTGTTTCTTGTTCATTTTCTTACCTTGTTAAATATTTCTACTTTAATAAGTCAGAAACCATACCAAGACAAAAGCTTAGAAAAATGCCTAAAAACGTCTTTTTCTAAAGTGAAGTTGTTTTAAAATGAGACTTGTTTATCGAATTGAAATAAAGAGAGTAAATAGTTTACTTGAGCAACCGTTTTTGCCAAAATGTCTTATTAAGAAAAGCCCGGCAAGTATACCGGGCTTGGACCATTCCTGTCTCCCACTTCAGAAAGGAGACTTAGGTAGGGGCTCTTTCGTCGTTATTTCAACAACGTCATTTTCTTTGTAACCGTTCTCGTTGGTGATGAGATGCGATATAAATAAACTCCGCTAGTTAATTCGCTGGCCTTAAACGGAATCGCATACTTGCCCGGGTTGAGTTCAGAATTTACAAGCATTCTTACTTCCTGACCCAGCATGTTATAAACCACTAATTTAATAGCTTCGCGGTCTGCAACGGTAAACTCAATAGTTGTGGTCGGGTTGAACGGATTCGGATAATTCTGTAATAAGTTGAATTCAGTCGGAACACTCTTTTGATCGTTCATTCCGGTCGTTCCGTTTTCATGCGCTGAAACTTTTGCGACTGAAGAAGGAACAAAAATTTGACTCGGCATACTCGCTTGAGAAGCCGACACAACTGATGCGAAGTTTGCGATGGTTGTATCACCTGTTACGGAGCCGTCGAATGGACTTAAATTAAATTGTCCCGCACCAAACATACATTTAACCATTACCTGTCCGGTGATTAACCCGTTCGGGAAATCAAGAACAGATTTCGGCGCAAGTACCGCTCCGGTAATATTTATATTTTTCACATGGATTGTATCCGCTTCATAGAAGTTGAGGAGAACTTTATTTTTAGTTGTTCCTTCAACTCCGAAACCTCCTGTCCACTTTACATCTTTTCCGCTAACATTAACTATTGCTGTTGAGTTGCTTGGCACATTGATAGTGAAATTATTTGCTGCACTTATCGTTGAACCATCTACGTGAAATACGTTTTGCGAAGCATTATTGCCATTTAGTATTACGTGTCCCCAGGCAGAGGCAACCGTGTCTGTTTCGGTTAATGTAGAAAGTTGATTTGACAGGTTTTCCAAATGATTTTTCGCTTCGTTAAAATCAATTACATGCTCTTGAAAAATTCCTTCTTCGGAAGTGAACTGAGTTGTAGAAGTGATGTAATTTTCATACGTGGTTCTACCGTTAGCCACATTACCGCTTATGAAAGTAAGGTGATTTCCTACAACCAAGCAGTTTCCCGAATGTGCCGGGAGTTTATCTCCAACACTATACTTGCGCAGATCAGCATAACCGCCAACTGCAACTTTCCCTTCGGTATCGGCAGAAGGTTGAATAAGCGTATCAAGGACAAATAAGTTAAAATCATTCGCTGCGCCAAAATCATAATCTTGACTTGACGAATGAGCGTAATTCACCTTCACTTTTATTTTTAATGTGGCTGAATCTCCGGCGTTTATTGTTCCGGCGTTCCATAATCCATTGCCCGGATTGTAGGCGCCGTTAGGAATGCAAGACACAAAATCAAGTATCGAAGCTAATTGGTCAGAGACAACAACATTTTGCGCTCCGCCTGTGCCCGTATTTTTTACCGTTATAGTGTAGTTGATGAAATCGCCGTTGTTGACAACCTGTATGTCGGCTGTTTTTGAGAGAACGAGATTGAACGCATTACTCCAATTCACATTTTTCGTTATGGTTCTTGATGCGGTAGTCGGAGTTGCCAAAATCAATTTTTGCTTTCCATTCGGATCCGCCACATGATAATATTTTGTTCCAGACGGAATACCTACCACACCGGTAGCTGTAATAGTAGCTGTCGTTTGACCAGGAGCCGGAGTTAGCGTAACTGAAGGAGTAACTCCCGTCATGTCTGTTATTACGGAAGTGGCGCTTAAACTGCCACTATTTACGGAAAGCGTTACGGTAACATTCTCCATAGCCAATCCATGATCGTTAAAGGCTTGCACGGTAAAGTTGATGGGTGAACCGATTGCAAATGATTGCGCCGGAATGTTGATGATGAAGGTATTCAAATTAAAACTGTGGGCATTTGCAAGCGCGTCATTCACAATTGCGAGCGCGCGAGATTTAATATCGTTGATTGAACTTCCCGTTACACCGTTGATGTCCAGAGCATCTGTTAAGTGCCATAGCGCGAGCTGCACTGCGGAGGCTTCTCTCGATTCAGCAAGCATTCCGCTATATCCCGTTTTATAAGGATAGTAGTTGTTCAAAATATACGACAGAGTATCGTTTGTGGATTCAACATCCTGGTAAGCTTGATTATAAGCGAGATAATGATGAAGATCTATACAGTAGAGACTGGTTGCATTCCCATTAACTGTTGCTTTCAGTGTACCCGAAAACACCGTTATGCTGTATGGAGACGGAAGCGTTACATTCACTCCCTTATCCGTACCAGTAACTGTCGCGTAGCTTTCTACTCCCGCAAAAAGCTGCGGATGAAGTAAAAGAAACGCCAAGACCGTTGGCAGAAAGTGTCTTAGTATTTTCATTTGTGTTCCTTTGTTATAGTTAAGTGATAATTCTTTAATTCTAAATTCATACCGATACAAAAAGACTTAATTTTCATTAAAATCGTTGTTTTCAGATTTCTCATCTGTTCTAAATTGATACGCTATATCAATTTGAATCCACAATTTCAAAACCCAGTGCTGCGAAAAGGAAGCCCGGCAGCAGATGTCGGGCTTGGATTTCCTGTCTCCCACTTCAGAAAAGGAGACTTGGGTTGGGGCTCTTGGCCGAAGGTATTACTTCAGCATAATCATCTTTTTCGTTATAACACCGCTTGGAGATGCAAGTCGGTATAAGTAAACACCACTTGCCAATTCTTCACCGTTAAAAGGCATTTCATAATTGCCGGGATTTAATTCTGAATTAACCAGGGTACGAACTTCTTGTCCAATCGTGTTATAAATTATTAGACTCACCGCTTCGCGTTTAGCTATGGTGAACATAATGGTAGTAGTTGGGTTAAACGGATTTGGATAATTTTGTTTTAAGGCAAACTCTTGGGGAACTTGAGCATTTGTTTCAACTCCGGTTGCCGAAGAGGTTAGCGAATAGATTGTACCGTTGTTTGTTCCGGCATATACTTTTGAGCTTGCAGGATCAGCAAATACGGAACTGACTTTTTCTTTTGGAAGCGCGATGCTTTCCCAATGTGAAGTTGCACTCGAGTATTTATATACTTCGGCGGATAACGACGTGGCAAAAACTGTTCCTTGGTTATCCACTGAGATTGAATAAATGAAATCAGACTTTAAGTTGTCTCCCAATTTTGACCAAGCAGAGCCATTATCGGAAGATTGATAGACACCGTTGCCATAAGTTGCCGCATACATCGTTCCGTTTGATGCTACGCTTAGGTTCCAGATATAATCACAATCAATTGAAGATTTATTCCAGGTGTTTCCGTTATCGGATGATGTGTAAATTCCACCTCCGTAGGTTGCGGCAAGAAGTGTAGCATCCTTTGCAACGATACTTTGGACATTTAGATTTTTCAATCCCGAGTTTTTTGAACTCCACGTGGTACCGCCGTCGGTTGATGCAAAAACTCCCTCACCCCAAACCGCGGCTATCAAATTTCCGTTATGTGTAACTACTGAACGAACATCTTTTTTCGTCAATCCGAGTGATTGCCAGGATGTTCCATCATTTTTAGTAACATAAATTCCTGATTCGGTACCAACATACAGAGAGTTCTCAGCCGCATCAATCGACCAAATCTTTTTTACATTCATATCTGCGTTTATTTCTTGAGATGCGTTCTGGGTTGTTCGATAAAGTTTGCCGTTTGAAGTTCCGGTTAGAAGAGTATTGTGCACATCAACTGCAAAAGAGAGCACTGCGCTTGAGTTTTGAAGAGAAGCAAACATATTGGAATTACGGTCTTGCGAATTTCCATCTTCATTTTCAACCGTTACAAAAACTGCCGAGTAATCATCTTCGGTAGTAACACCGTTTCCGGGAGCGGAGTCGGGATCATTCTGGTCCGATGTCATGATTTCAGCCGTGTTTGGCAGCGTTGTTGTAGAAGGAATATTTCCGATGAAGAGGGCGTTGTTAAATTGTCCTCTTCCTTCAAGAGATTTACAAATCATTTGTCCGTTCTGGACACCACTGATAAAATTAACATGCGCGAGTGGAGCTAAGAGAGAACCGGTAACATTGATTCCTTTTATTGTTAATGAAGTTGTTTCGTAAAAATTGTAGATAACATTATTGATGGCCGTTCCTTTAACGTTGAATCCGCCTCCCCAAGAGACGGTCTCTCCGGTAACATTTACCAGAACAACCGCACCATTTGGAACATCAATAATTACGTTATTGGCAGATGATAAGTCGGCACCGTTTACACTAAAAATATTTAAGAAAGGATCACTACCGCTCATCTTTACCGCACCCCATTGCATTTCAGTTGTACCGTTTGTTACGTTGGTTGATAGCTGAAGCGATAGATTTTGTAAGTACGTTGCCGCGGCAGTAAAATCAATTGGAGTATCCTGGCGCAGCGTTCCATCTACATAACTAACCGCATTGAGAGGAAGGTTGGTAGAATTTCCATATACAACGTTCCCTCCGCAAACAGCGCCGCTGGTAAAAGTAAGATTTCTTCCAACTACCAACACATCAACTGTTCCACTTGAAGAAGGAAGTTTGTCTCCAACACTGTAGTTTGATAAATAAGCATCTCTTCCAACAGCCATCTTGCCTTCCGTATCTGCCGAAGGTTGAGTAATATCTTTTAAAATGAACGCGTTAAAACCTTTTGCCGGACCCAAATCGATTGGTGTTGAGGATGCTTCGGGGACATCTACTTTGCAAACGATTGTTAATGTTACAGATGTGCCGCTATGAACAGTCCCGATTGTCCAAATTCCGGTTTGAGCGTCAAAACTTCCTGTAGCTGTTGACGCAGAGAGAAAATCAAATCCGGTTGAGAAGAAATCTTTCGCTGTTACATTTGTCGCGTCATTTGGGCCATCATTCGAAACAATGATTTCGAAGGAAACTTCATCACCATTTTTGGCAGAAGATTTATTGACTGTTTTTACTAAACTTAAATCAGCCTGTAAATTCGGTTGATCTACATAAACACCGGCGTCAACCGTTAAATTATTTTCACCTGCTGTAAGGGTATAACATTGCGTATAGCCGGTTGCGCTGTCGGCGTCGGAGTCGACCGCATCATTCATCCCTTGATCTTTAGCGGAAAAGTGATACGTAGAAGGAAGTTCAAATTTAACTTTGTAATCTCCCGGAATAAGTTGGCCAAAGAAATATTCACCGTTGGCATCGGTAACGGTTGACTTAAGATAACTTCCGGAACAATCATATAATGTTACCGTAACACCATTTACTCCGGTTTCTCCGGCATCTTGAATACCATTTTTGTTTGCATCATTCCAAACTTTATCTCCAAGCGAAGCTTTTTGTATTTCCGGCGGACAAGTGAGATAGCCTTCGTCAACCGTACCGTTATCAAAATTTTCGTTGATTTTTGTTGCGGCATTATTGAGTTCGCTGTAAGAATACGGAGTACTGCCGCCGCCAAGAGATGTGTTTACGTATGCGAGTAATTGACTGACAGTTTTGCCTGCCAGTGGACCGGAAACGATTACTAAATCACTAATATTTTTATCGTTGCTTCCAATAGCTCCATTCAAATCGAAGAAGACATTTAAAGTTAGAGCAACTGCTTGCCCGGCGAAAACGGTAATGTTGCTTTGGGTTGGATTAATATATGATTGTGTCAACGCAGTTGGTGTACTTCCCTGAGGAAGGAAATTTTCAACCGCTTGAGCGGAGGTGAGCGTTATGGTTTTCGTACCAGCTCCGACTATTAATCCATTGGGAAACACTTGATTAAAGTATTGATCTCTTATACTGCCGGGCGTACTGTTTGAAGAACTTCCCCAGCCGCCTTGTGTAAAGGTTAAAAATCCGTGCAGGTTACACGACTCGTTCGATTGCGGAACAAGTGCTGTCGTAACCGTCATAAAAAGAATCGCAGAAAAAAGTAATAATCGTTTCACAATTTCCTCATCATTTTTTCATTTAGTAAGAAGAATGCTCTTCAATTTTGTGCCAGAGAGGGGAAAATTCGATTTCAATTAAAATTGAAAGAAAGCTGAGAGTTACGCGGAATAAAAGCTGTTTAAGAATGAGATTTAGCCAAAAAATGAAACCAAATGAGAGGTGAAAAATTAAGACGATGGTTATGGGAGAGTTCTTTTACCGCTTATTTTATAAGGAGTTATGGAAAGTTAAAACCATAAAACTTTTGAACAAAGAAAAAGGATAACCTCTCAAATTAAAAGAATAGCCTTTCCAAAATGAGACAAAATAATATGTTTGAGCTTGGAATTTTTAGTTGAAAAAATTTAAAACAAAAAACCCGGCGTAAAACCGGGCTTTTTGTAACTACATATCAACTAACAACAAGATAGGTATCGATAGGTTAATCCTTTCCGAAGGCTGAATCTTCAACATACCCAATGATTCCCATCTCCGGCATATCAAGACCTTCAATTTCGTCTTTTGCAGCTACTCTAATTCCAAACAATTTATCTTGTATCTTAAAGAATGAGTACATTGCAATAAATACAAAGATTATACACGCGACTGAGCCAATTACCTCAGCGACAAACTGACCCGGATCTCCGTAGAATAATCCTTTTACGTTTCCGGCAACGCCGTTCCAACCGTCGCCATAGGTTCCGTCAGCAAAAAGTCCAAGTGAAAGCACACCCCACAAACCATTAATTCCATGAACAGCAACGGCTCCAACCGGATCGTCAATTTTTAGTTTTTGATCAATAAAGAAAACCGCTACTACTACTAAAACGCCCGCAATCGCACCGATGAG
>Ga0172370_10002429_pt1 | contig 26926 bp, 22 predicted proteins | sample LakKiv5m_FD_114538 | JGI IMG/M metagenome (GOLD analysis project Ga0172370, IMG submission 114538) | Freshwater microbial communities from Kabuno Bay, South-Kivu, Congo - kab_022012_11.5m | ecosystem: Environmental > Aquatic > Freshwater > Lake | place: Democratic Republic of the Congo...
TGAGGTTGAGGTCAAACCACCTGAGGTTGAGGTGAAACCACCGGAAGTGGAAGTCAAACCGCCAGAGGCTGAAGTGCCACCAGCAGAAGCTGCATCAGAGGTAAAGCCCCCAGAGGCTGAAGTGAAACCTCCTGAAGCTGAGGTTAAACCGGCAGATGACGAAGAGGAAGCTCCTCCGTCAGGCGGTCCTGCAACTGGTGGAACAAGCATGTTGAGTGAAGCAAAGCCCGCTCAGCCCGATGATGAGGAAGAGGAGGCGCCACCAGATAGCGGTCCGGCTGTAGGCGGAAAGAGCATGCTCGATGGGCAAGCGTAATTATCGTGTCAAATCATGCCAGAACCGCTCAGCCAACCAATCGCAGAAACGCGACAACCTATTGAGATAGCCACAAAACTGCAGACCCCCGAGATGCAGCGGTTATTCAAACCCGAATCCCGTCGGCCGGGAGCGTGGAATGACGAGCAATCTCACCTGAAGCAGGAACTGGGACCCTTGGGTCCCATTCTCCCCCTCCACATGACTCCGGAAGCGCGAAGAGGTCAATATCTCGTCCGCGCGGATGCGTTGCTTATGGCCGAAGGCTTTTTACCCCCCAACACGCCGGAGTTTGCGCTTGCACAACGGGTGGTTGCCGAATTGGTCATTGCCGAGCGGCCGGACGTGGTCCTATGGACGCTGAAAGCTTTCTACCCGGACAATACCTCTTTCCAACGTATCACAAAGGGTGGGGAGCTCGTCGCTGCCCTGCAAAGCGGGACGATACGGTTGCCGGCCGATTACCGTCAAAAAGTCGATGTCCTTGCGCAGTTCGATGAGTTCGAGGCGATCGGGGATCCGAATCAGCCAACGCGCAAGCAAACGCCGCTCATCCCCATCATCGCGGAAGTCGCGAAAGCCGTCCGCGAAACGGTTCCGGCACCGCAGGCGACCGGGCGGGCAAACGAACAGACGAAAGAACCCGTACCCCTGCCCGACGCGCCCCCCTCGGCCGCGGCGCGCGATGTCCTCGGGACCCTTCTCAATTCCGAGCTGCTCACCCCCGACCAGCGTCGCGACGCACGCGAAGCCTACCAACAGGTCGTCGAGCGGGCCATGGGAACCGTCCCGACCGAAGCATACCGGCCCCGGGAACTGCCGGGTGATACCACCCCCATCCGCCTTTCCGAGGAATCGCAGAAGGATACCGTCGCCCATGCCGAAAACCCGGGATGGAGCCGCAACCGGCAGTTCGGCCTCATCGCCCTGACCGACGCCTACTTCGGCGGTGCGCTCGAGCTTTTCTCCGATTCCATGCAGGATATCGCCGCACGCCAGCTTGACGCCCTCCCCTACCGGCACCTGCACAACCGTTCGCGCGGCATCATGGAGCTCGCCGAAAACGCAACCCGACGCGAACAGGTAGGCGAACTTCTCCGCGAACGGATGCGCCGCGTCCTCACCTCCGACTGTACCTTCGGATACGAGTATGTCGACCGCAATTCATCCTACGAAAGCCGGTATGCCTCCCAGCGCATGCTGTCCGACCTCCCGCGGGTCATGGATGAAAGCTCGTTCATGAGCGGCAAATCGCGCGGCCTGTATATCAACGTATCCGCGCTCCGCACCCAGATGGGTGAGGTCCGTGCGGTCGTGCAGGCCCTCCGCAAGTCAGACGGAGATTATTTCGATGTCCTCGACCGGAAACTCGGGGCGTTCATCGACGGCCAATTCCTCAAGGACGCCGACCGGTTCCAGACACAGACAGCCGACGACTACTCACGCAAATACCAGAACCAAGTGCGCGCGACCCTCACCGGCGAATCCCCCGCCCGCCACATCCTGTACCCGGGAGTCGAAGACATCCAGCGCAGGCTCAGTGCGGCCATCAAGAATGCGCCGGACGGCTACTATGCCTCATCGGACCGTTCGGCATACCTGCGCGAGATATCGGATGCGTTGCTTGACCCCGCAAAAACATTCGACGATCCCAAGAAACAGGAGGATCTTGCACGCGCGCGTGCCGTCATGGCGGAGGTCAATCCGCAGTATGACGACGGCCGGTGGCGCTCCACCAGCCTCATCTCCCCCGAGACATCGGAGACGGCCGAACAGGCATCGCTGGGCGAGCAGATTCTCCACAGTGCATCCCAGAATAAGCAAGAGTTCGCCGCGCTCGGTGAAGTGCTCCAGAGCATGGCCTTCATGTACGATATGGCGGAACTCTACTCGGCCATACCCGAGGACCGCCGGCCCGAGACACCCCTCTGGGAACCCCAGAAACAGGGTATTTCCCTCCGCCGCGCAACCCATCCCTACGCCGTTTTGCGTTCTGTCATGGCCGGCGGAAGGCCGACGACCGAGATGACGGAGGATGAGCTCCAGTGGAGCGATCCGGTCAGGCACCGCGGCAGTTCGTGGCCGCCGTCCGACACCGAATACATCCAACGCGACTACGACCGCCACAAGGCGGATCTCCGGAAAGCATTCGGTTATATCACCCCGATAGATATCGAGCTGACGCCCGACCGTCCGATAGACCTTATCGTCGGCAACAACGGATCGGGAAAAACATTTGCCATGGAAACCCTCGTGCAGTCGCTCGGGTACGCCGGGCGTACCGGGCTGCAGCCGTTTGCCGGGGAACAACGCGCCGTCTACACCCCGACCGTCCGCGCCCTCATCAACGCCTCGCGCCATCAGGAACGCATCAGTTCCTACCAGAGCGAAATAGATCTCATGATTTCCGTCATCGATGATATCAAGAAGCGCGACCCCAACTCCTGCGCAGTCTGGGCCATCGATGAAATCGGCAAGGGCACCGATTCGCGCGACGCCCTTTCGCTCCTGTTCGGCACCATCGAATGGGCCCGCCGCAACAACGTGCATTTCGTCGTCTCAACCCACTACGGACGCCAGTTCATGGAAATTGCCCAGATGCTCGGCGCCGACGGCGCCATCCAGATATATACCCCGAACGCCGAGACGCATGAACTGCTCCAGAGCCCCGAGATAACCGCCAGCCACGGCGTCGAGGTGATGGTGAAGATGGGACGTAAAAATGATATACCGCCCCGCCTGCTTGACGCGCTGGCGGAAAACGCGCTGCGCCTCCGGGCGGTACATGATACCCGCGAACAGGCGGTCCTCGCTCCCATCGAGACGGTAAGCGAGGCGCGGGCCATCCAGTTCGCCCATGAAGACGACCTTGCCGATATCGGCCTTTCGACCGCCAATGCGGAGGCGGGAGCATCCGGGAATACATCGTTCAAGATGCTTCCGGAGCGCACATGGGGTTCGCCGAAAACACTCCTCGGCAGGACCCTCGAAACAAGCGGGTACAGCTCCACCGAACCGCCCCTCAAAAAAACCATGCGTGCGGTAAAAAACCGCTGGTCGGGCCGGTTCCAGCGTGAGTTTTCCGACGTTTCCCTTTCCGAACAGGCCATCGTCGAACGGAAAACACACGTCCGTGAAATGGTCGAGACCGCCACGGCGAACCGCGAAGCCTTCACCGCGGCGACGCGCGCCATGCTTGAAACGGCGACCGGTCTCGCTGCTGCATCGGAGCGGGTATCGGAAGACAAACTCACCGGAGCCAATGACCGGCTCCAGCGTTTTTTCGACCACGACAACCCGCTTACGGAAAGCATCTACCTGCACTCGGACGGCGGACAGGGAGAGTATGACCTATTCCAAGTAGTCTCCGCGCCGGACGTACTCGCTGCCCACCGCCGCGCAACCGCGGAAGCGGCAGCATTCCTCACGCGCGACGGGGTTCCCGACTATCTGCGGATACGGGGGGCGCGCCTTGCCCGCGCGGCCGTGCTTGCGGCGCGCATGGAACAAGCAGCAACCATTCCACCGGCCGAAGTATCGCTCAAATACAATACGGCCATCGCACGCTATCTCCTCCAGCAGATCCGTTCATCCATGATCCCGTACTCGACGTATTCCACCGATAATTTCAAGCAGTACCTCCCCCAGATGGGTGAACTGTTCCAGACGACGTTCCAGCGCGGCGAGGATGTCTTCACCTTCATCTCGGAGCGCGCAAGAAACGGCGACCTTTCGGCACTCATCACCCTGAACGACTGGGTACAGAAACAGGAAATACCCCGTTATTCATCGGGCCCGCTCTCAACCATCAAAAACAGCCTCGGTTTTTTCGGCCAGATGCAAACCGGCCTGACCGCGCGGTTGGCAAAAAACGATGAAGCGCTCGCCGCGGCCCGCACCATCACCGAACTTCCGGACGGCACCGCCGATGACATTGCCAAGAAAATGTTCGCGGCGTTCACGGCAGGCGATTGTACCCTTCTCGACCGCATCCTTTCCATCCCCAAACTGGACGCAAAACTGTCATACAGTTCCTCGGAAGATGCCCTGAAGCGCCTGGGACGCATGCACCGTGCCCTGTCCATCAAGCGATGGACGCAGTGGCAGTCCGCCATCGCGGAACGCAACCAGCCTGCCCTTCCCGAGAACGGAGCGGACCTCTATACGGCAATCGGTGCGGCGCCCGATGCAAGCGCTGAACAAATCACACAGGCCATCGCAACCGCCCGTGAAAAGCATACTGCCGATGAGGCGACACTCAAACTCGCGGCCGAAACCCTCGGAACCGATAAACGGTTTGCCTACGACATGGGACTCGCCGCAATCGCCATGGACGAACTCCAGTTCCTCACCACCATCGCATCGTCGGTGCAGGAATTCGGCATGTGCGTTCCCGAACACTCGGCTGACGGGAGCATCGATATACAGGACGGCGTCAGCCTGCCTCTGGCAACCTCACTCCGCACAAACTACGTCCCCCAGTCTCTGCATGTGGATGCCGGGACCAACACCGTCGTCATCGGCGGCATGAACGGAGGAGGCAAATCCCAGACCCTCATCACAATGGCCGACATCATGGCGTGGGATCATTTCATCGGCTATGTCCCCGCAAAACGTGCAGTCCTTCCGCGGGCCGATTTCATCGTCTCCGCCATCAACGCCGGCGAGTCCATTGTCGGCATGAGCTCCTTCCAGAACGAGATAACCCGCTACCTCAAGGTGCTGGACCGCTACGTCGAGGCCGGGTGTCCCCAGAACGGCGTCGTGTTCCTTGACGAGCCGCTTGCCGGCACCTCAAGCGAGGACCAGGCCGGCATCCTCATTTCCATCGTCGATTTCCTGCAGTCGCGCGGCGTCAAGGTCATCATGACAAACCACAATCATGCGTTCTATGACGTCATCCGCCGGACCACCGGGTCAAACGGCGAAGCCATCCCCTTCCTGCCGGTCGCCTTCGGCACCGCGGGCTCGTCCCGGTATCAGCTCCAGTATTTCAAATCGGATGAGACGGAGAAAATACGCAGCCGCGGCATCGATGTCGCAGAGGAGCGGGGAGTCGATCCGTCCATCATCAAGGTCGCACGGCAGGTACGCAAGCTCATCGACCAGGTGGAGGAAGCAAAAGGAAGAACCCACGCCTGAGATTACCCCATCGCCCCGCCCTGGGCTTGTTTCTTCTTCATGTGAGCGCCATATCCCAACATGACAAGCACCGCAAGGAGGCCTGAGCCTAATTTTTTGCCTTTGTCCAATCCCCCGGTCACCTTGTCGAAAAGCTCAAGTTCTTTCTCCATCTTTGCAACGTCCATGGATTCCTGGATGGATTTGAGGGCTTTCGGGTCATCGATGATGCCCAAAGTCCCCAGGGCGCTTGCAAAAGAGACCTCATCCTCCCCCACCTTGACCGTGCCGGCCATGCGTCCTTCAAGATATCCCAGGGGGTCGCGTGCGATTTCGGTAAGTTGTTCGTCGGTGAGAGGCGCTCCCCCGTTTGCTTTGCGTGCGATATCCACGGCAGCGAGCACGACCCGATCCTGGTTGGGTTCCTGCAATCGCGAAAGACCGAGTTGTTTCTTCGATCCGTCCGGCATCGTCACCACCTGTTGGGCATCATCATCGACCACTTGCTTGCGGGCGCCTTTTTTTGCTTCCAAAGCTTGTTCTTTCTTTTTGATGAGGCCTTCCAGTCTCCGGATCTCGGCGGCCGTCTCGGTATTTTGCTTGGGCAGGGCACGTATCGCTTCTAGCCTGCCCGACAAGGACGTCCTGGAACTCTCGAGGATGTGTATCTCCATGTCATATCCCATGAGCCGGTCCTCCGGATCTGCTTCGTCGGGTTTTTTTTCGGATTGCAATCTCACGACCCGCGCATCGACTTCTCCGGTTTGCTTATCCAGATGGGTTGCGATACGGCCAAGCCTGTCGAGCCGTTGCTGTCCCTTCTCGGTCGATCCTCCCTGTCCTGCTCGAAGGGTTGCATCCAAGTCCGCACGCGCCTCGGCGACCGCTTCTGCGGCACACCCATTTGCAGCTCTTCCCAACAAACCCTCGACGGATCTCATGGTGATGGGGGGAGCTCCCTTGTCGAGGAGTGCAGCGGCATCCCGGCCGAGCTGGAGGAATTTCTGGTCGGGTTGTGCTACAGCCGGCGTTTCCACGCGCCCGGATGCCTGCGTTGTCGCAGCTTGCGTCTCCGGCCCCCTGGCGACCTGTACTCCGACACCTGATGATTCTGCTCCTGTTGCTCCTCCCATCGCAAATAAATGAATGATTAATTGCTCATCTTGAACATGAGCACCTTCTTGACGAGATCCTGCGCCTCGTCGTACTTCCCATCCTTAATGAGACCCGAAACGGCGTTTATCGCTTTTTGAGAATACCGGTCCTCGTATTCTTTCATGATCTTGAAGACGACCGGGGCCAACTCCGAATGGGAATCATCCAGCTTGACCGCGTTGTTGTAAAGCTGTTCTATGGTCATCCCCGGGTGGATGAGGGTCAAGGTAAGCCGTGCTATCTCCTGGATACGTTCCTTGGTGATGGCTCCCCCGTCGGCAAGGTCGCGGATGACCCGCAAGACCTCGACCTCGATGTATTTGCGGAACTCCTCGGCAGGACTATCCTTCGGCTCAAGAGGAATCCCTCTTGTAACGGAAGAGGCGGACTGCTTGGCGACTGGGGCAGGGGTAGGATGTTTCACGTCCATAGTGTTCATGGTACACCATTCCGTGCCGGATTCCAAATGCCGACGCTTCATTTCATTTGTAATTTGGACTTTGGAATTTGATATTTAAATTTAGCCGTAGATTTCGTTGACAATTACCCTCCGTTGTGTGATACTAATGTCATGATATGCCCCAACTGCCAACAGCAGATGAGCGTCCTCAACTACGACAACGAAATCGTCCTTCATTGTTCCACCTGCGGCTCCAGTTTTTTCGAGAAAGACGGCATCAATCACATATCTGGCCAGTCTGCCCGCAAACTCGCCGATGACGCACAGGGACAATACGTGTTGGGCAACCAGAAGATGTGTCCCAAGGACAAGTCTCCCCTTTCTTCCATCGAAAACAACCCCCAGGTAGCCAAGGATGTGACGCTCCTTGAGTGCCCGACCTGCAGCGGTATCTTCGCTTACCCGGACGATCTGTTGAAATACAAGAAGGTCAAGGAGGTTAAGGTTGACTTCGTCCCGGTTACCCGCCTTCTTCCCCCTCCCAAGGCCATATTCATGCTCGCAACCTTTGCGGTCCTGTCCCTGGCGGTGCTTTTCAACATGAACTCCATCTCCGAGAATTTCGCCGGCAACACCAAGGCACATGACATCATCTCGAAGATAACATTCACGACGGATGATGCTCGCCGGTATCTTTTTCTTTACTTCAAAACCGAGACGCCATTCGAAAGCGCGATAGAATTCACCGACAGGACATCCGGCGCGAAGATAACCAAGAAGGTTTCCGCAGAGCCCAAAACCCTTCACCAGCTGACGACAACCGATGTCAATATCGCCCACGAGATAACCTACCGCATCATCCTTTCCAAGTCAGGCGAGAAAGACAAGGTCCTCGAAGAACAGACACTCCAGGTGAAATAATCTTCGAATACTCCATTTCCAGTGATCAAATATCAACAAATGGTCATTGATTGAATATTGAGAATTGAACATTGGATATTGCCGCGCAGATTATGAACGCTTTTTCTTCTTTTTTTCAGCGGGGAGATGCTCCTGGAGTTTCGAAAGGAGACTAATCATCCGCGTCTCGACGCCCCGCAACTCAAGCGCTGCCTCGGTCGGATCGACGATATTCACGTTGAGACCGGTCCCCAGCTCAAACCCCGCGCGATGGACGAAGCGGGGGATGATGCGCATATACCACGTATGGCCCGGGTAGATGTAGTAGTTGTATCCGAAGGGAATGTGTGTCAACTGGTGATGATCATACATCCGCTTGATGCTCTTGATCATCCGCTGCAGCAACTTCGCGAGTTCGACGACAGCGCCGTCATCGATGTCCCCGAATTTGGCATCTCCCGAAGTCGGCGCAATCCACGTCTCATAAGGCCATTGCGAAAAGTCGGGACAATATGCGGTGAACATCTTTGTCTGCTCAACAATGTTGTTCAGCGGTTCCTTGGTCAGGGTATCCATGTTTATCTGCGACGGGACAACGACGAGTTGCGAATGGGGGTGTTTCATGCTCGCCCCGGCATGCTCTCCATGATTGCAGAAGATGAGAACCTGTCCTTTTTTGCGGTAGAAGTTGTACCGTTCGCGGTATGCGCGGATGACGAGCTCGACCTGCGACAGCGGGAAATCCTCTATGTCTTTCCCGCAGTCAGGAGAATGGATGATGACCTCGTGATAATCGGTGACGGGATACTTGTTCGGGATGACACGGACCTTCCAACCCGCCTCATTTGCGTTCCCTTTTCCCAAACGCAAGACCTCGGTTTCCGTTGCCGTTTCGTTCCCCGGACAAAATGGACATCCGATAGTTTTTGGGGCACCGTTCGTATTGTCCGGACGGGTCAAGCGACCCGGCGATATGATCACCCAACGATGCGATTGTATGTCTGGTACGTATTTTGACATGGCGATAGAATATCCTCCCTTCTATTCAGTATACTGGGCGATTTTGCATAAATTCAAGCGGACTGCATCTGTTGTATAATAGGATTATGAAACTCATCGTCGGTCTCGGTAATCCGGGTCCCAAGTACGCCAAGAACCGTCACAATGTCGGCTTCCTGTGCGCGGACTATCTTGCAACTCATCTGTTTGAGCGTGATGAGACGATGTTCGCAAACAGTTCCCGCACACTCTCGGAGATAGCGGAATTGGTCGTTGATAAAGAAAGAATTATTGTCGCAAAGCCCCAGACATATATGAACCGCTCGGGAGACGCGGTCATCCGGCTCTTTCAGGAATACAAATGCAAACGGGAAGATCTCATTGTCATCCACGACGACCTGGATATCCCCCTCGGCAAGTTCAAGATCACGGTAGGCACCGGTCCCAAGCTGCACAACGGACTTGCCTCCATAGAATCCGTCCTGGGAACAGTCGCCTATACCCGCATCCGCCTGGGCGTGGATGCGCGCACCGGCGACAACCGGCCCGCGGGCGAGGCATATGTCCTGTCCGACTTCCTTCCCGCCGAGATGCCCGTTCTCGCGACAACCTTCCCCTCCGTCCTCACGCGCCTGAAAGCGTTTTGGAAGCAATAATTTTTGGAGCCTTGCAACGCACGATTTATGTTTGACAAGGCATATCCGATATGTTACATTAGGGTATGAAAGTATTCTTTGACACCACCGCGCGCCGAACGCCGACTGTCGAACGGTATTACAAGACCATCTATAAGGCAATCGAGAATCTCGGGTGCAAACACCTCTTCACCGACATCATGATGGATAACCGCCTGAATCTCGATGAGGGCGAGGAGTCGTTCCGCAAAGAATACGCCGAAATGTACAAGGAACGCATGCGCATGCTCCAGGAATCGGACATCAACATGTTTGAAGCAACCGTTTCATCCCTCTCAACCGGCTTCCTTATCGAAAAATCCCTCGACCTCCACAAACCGACCATCGTCTTCTATGAACAGGGGAACACCCCCATCCTCATCGCAGGAATCAAGCATGACAAACTGGTAACCAAACCGTACACTGAAGCGACCATCCCCGAGGTAGTCAAGAAGGCGCTCGCCGAAGCACAAGAGATTCGCGACAAGCGGTTCAATTTCTTCATCAGCCCTCCCCTTCTGAAATATCTTGATAAGGCAAGCGCTGAAATGGGCGTCACGAAGTCAACTTTCATCCGCAACCTCATCCTCAAACACATGAAGCGGAATTCCGCCATCTGACACGCTTGCAGAAGAACCATTCAGGAGTTGATATATTCCTTTTGCCATGGTTTCGGCCCCCATATACCCGCCCGTCATGCTCCCGAGAGCTGAATGCTGGATATCGGCGACTTTCGATCGCATCTCGGCATCCGTGAGAAGCGTTTCCAAGAGCTTCCTCTTCTCGTTCCTGCGCGTATTCGAAACCTTCAGCAGTTTTTCTATGTCGCCATACATCCTCTTTATCTCGAACTCACCGTATGAACATTCGGATACGCCCGGTTGCATGAGGGTGAGACCAAAGGAAACCGGATACCCCGCCACCCACGCCTCCTTGACATACGGCGGCTGTCCGGCGTTCTGTTCGGGAAGAAAAAACGTCGGTGTACGTAAATATGCCGCTTCCTGCACCGTTCCGTAGCCCGGTTGAGTAAGGATGAGAACGCTCCGGCTGAGAAGATTGGTAAACTCCCTTGTATTGGCCGATTGCCTGACCGTCAGATTCTTCGCGTTCGGAAGCCGGCCGAGTTTGCCGCTTTGAAGCAATGTCCGGTTGACAAGGACAATCCACGGATACCGGGAACCGGCCGGTGTCGCGCTTGCTTCGGCGACAAATGAGAGAATGCTCCTGAGGTAACGGAGGTTTTCGTCGTGGGTGATTACCGGCGCAAGACTTCCGCCAAGCGTTACGAGAACATGTTCGCGCGGAACCCGCTTGGCATGAATGATATCGGGCGACAGGACAGATCCGACGTAGGCAATGCGCCGCTTTGCAAGCGACGGAACGGTCCCGATGACCTCATTGGTCAGATGGGTATAACGGACATAGCTCTTGGTCGCAAGAAAATGCGCCAAGAAGATGATCTCATGCGGATTTTTCTCCCAAAGTCGGTCATGCCACACGCGAAGCGCACGATAGTCGCGTCGCTCACGGCACTGCGAGAGAAACCGGAGGTCCCCTTCAAGCCGGCCCGCAAACCCCTTAAGCTCCCAGAAGTCAAGCAGTCCGTCATGGAAAATGGACGGCATGCCGTTCATCCATGCGTAGATAACCGGCGTCGGATTGAAAAAGGACGCAAAAAGGTCATACGTCCGGTGCGCGCGGGTTCGTATCAGGAAATCAAGTTCGTCGGTTGCAGCAGCCCGTTTAACCGTATACCCGTGCGGACGTCCCCGAAGCAGGGTGCGCACAGCCGGCGTCCCCGGCAGCGATACGCGAACCGAGCCCTGGTAAGATGAGGTGAGCGTGTCGGTGACGGCAAGCATAAGACCCGTCGGCCCGAACCCGAACTGTTGTGATGAAGCATATACCCGCTTCGTCCCGGAGGCCATAAATATATGTATTAAATATGTATTTAAACACCACATTATACCATACTCCGCCGCAGGTTCAATGTGTGTTACCGCGTCACCGGAGGTTCAAACCGTGAAAGAAGACGAATTACCTTTGTACAATCTTCCAGGGGGCCTGTGAATTCAGCCGGTATTGTCCCCAGACCGTCCCGCGCACCGAGAAACAAACCGACCAACGCGCCGATGACCATGCTTGCCCCGCCCGAGATGGCAACGATGCTGTCAAACGTACTTTGCATCTCGCGCATCCTCCGCTCTTCGGGGGTATTAATGCTATGGATGTTTGCGGCGACAATGACCGCTTTCCGGAACTCCTGCCCCATGGAAACCAGGATATAGATGGCAAGCGGTATGGACTGCGGCGCGGATGAGTCGGTTCCGATGCCGCGCTTTGCGGCATCGAAATCCGCATACTTCCCGTCCAAGACATTGTTGATTTTGTCCGTCAACACGCTCACCGCTTCATATTCATATTCCTTCTCGACAAACGTCATCGCCGCGCCAAAAACCTCCCGCAGGTCACGGTCTCCAGACTTCACCCGGAAAAGCGCGTATGAAAGGATATCGGTCGCCGCAAGCGAAACTTCCGACGTGTGAGTTATGTGTGCCTGCTTGAGAGCAAGTAATCGCGCCTGTTCCCACGTGCGGGACAAGAGGACCAACGGAACACACCCCCAGACGCAGGTCATGGAATGACTGTAACAAGGTTTCCCGCTCAGTAACGCCCGGAGAATATTTCTTCCCGTTGAGCGGGCATACATGAGGTCGGAGCGGCTCCTTATTGCGATAGCGTGATACGCATCCCGAACCGCCGCGTTATCATATCCCCCGTGCATTGAAACCTGTTCGAGGGTCTCGATGAGAAAACGCATGTCAGACCCGTATTGGCCCTTCTTCAGGAAGTAAAAAAAAGGGCTCCTGAAATTTACGATGTACCCCGTAATCTTGCCTACCGTAAGACGCGCATCTTCCTCGGTCATGCTGGACGCGGGCAACCCGAGCGCGTTGCCGATCATGCATCCGAGGATGGCCCCGCATATCCGCTGGTATTCCGCACCGCTATCTATCTTCTTCAGTGTCTTCATGAGTATTGAAAAACATCAAAAGAACAGGATTACGTCTGATTATACCACTTTAAGGCCCTAAAGTCCAAATCGCCCTCCCCCGCTGCATTCGCGATTGCGCCCCTTGCATGATATACTACTATCATTAAGGGTAGGGTTTCAACACATGTGTCACATGCGCAAACTCAAACAGTCCTGTTTCCGGCAGCAAAATCCCTGTTTTGCAGCCCCGGAAACTATTACATCTTCCCCCCATTGCCCATGACTGGGCCCCACTTTCTATGAGAATACTCTTTTTATATGACTTTCCCATCAAGGGCGGCGGCAGCGGCACCTACATCAAATACCTGGGTCTCAGGCTCAAGGAACGGTACAAGGACAAGATTGCCATCGTCCTCCCGGACAAAAATGAGGTCGACCCCGGCTTCACGCAATATTACGTGCCCGTCAAACAGCCGCCGGTTTTCATCGGACGGCCGGGGCTTGAAAAATCGAAACGGTACGCGGAACTTACCAATGCCGAGATTGCGGAAATGTATCACGCATACATCATGACGACCATACGGGCTGTCGAGGAGTTCCGTCCGGACGTCATCCATGTCCATCACCTTGCGGTCAACGCATGGGCGGCACGATTCATCCGTTCCCTGTACGGCACGAAGCTCGTCATCACGTCCCACGGGTCCTGCATCCAGAATGTCACGCAGGACCGGCGGTATTTCAAGATGAGCAAGGACGCCCTCCGGGCCGCCAATGTCATCACCGCCGTATCCGGAGACAACAAAGCAAAAATACTCAAGATGTTCGGCGAGGAGTTCGACGCAAAGATGCGTACCACTCCGGGCGGCATCCGCGCAAGCATGTTCCCTTCGTCCGTCAAACCGAATATCCTCGAGGATATCCGCGTCCGGTACCGTATCCCTGCCGGGCCGCTCGTGTTATTCAGCGGACGGCTCATCTCCGAGAAGGGAGTCGAATACATCATCAAGGCAGCCAAGCTCATCAAGGGACACGTCGCGATAGCGGGCGCCGGGATAGAAAAGGAAAAATACAAGCAACTCATCAAATCCATGGGCCTCAAGAACGTGCAACTCCTCGGGTACGTCGACCATGCCACGCTCGTCAACATCTATTATCTGGCAGACATATTCGTCTCCCCGTCCATCTGGGACGATCCTATGCCCCTCACCATCATCGAAGCCATGGCAGCACGCTGTTCGCTCGTCGTCACGAAAAAGGGAGGCATCCCGCTCGCGGTCAAGGACGGGTACAACGGATACTTCGTACGGCCCCGCAGCTCCAAGCAAATCGCCGAGAAAGTCAACAAACTTCTTGCCGATCCGGCGCTCCGCAAAAAGATGGGAGAGCGCGCCCGCCAGATTGTGTTTAAGAAGTTCACCTGGTCTCATGTTGCCGACCGGTTCCACAAAGTGTACACTGGGATATAACCAATTTATGCACAAATACCTCTTCATTACGTATGGGCAGCCGGGTTGGCGTGGCGTTCAGATGAGGGCTCTTCGCATCGCAAAGTACCTTGGTCCAGACAACGTCTTGTTTTGGAACATGTATGACTCCGCGTTCTTGGCAGAACAAGGATTCAGCGCGGTAACAAAGGATCCCGGAATCGTGGATCCTGACGATATCGTGTTCCCCGAAGGTATCGAGTCGGTTTTTTTTGCCGATCTCCCGCCGGAAGAACACTTCGAATATGCTGTTTTCATCGCTGCCAAAAAAAAGGGCCTCGTCACCATAATCTCCGACCAACTGTATAAACGTGGCCAGTTCGGACAAACCGTATATAAACGTTTTTCGGACCTTGCCGACCTGACACTCGTCAATTCACTCTCTTGCTTCGCAAGTGAGGAGTCAGACCGCATCAAAATCGTCCCCCCTCAAATTGAATATGCATTCACACCGGAAACCAAGAAGGAAATGCGTGACAAGTACGGTGTCCCGATGGATTCAATTCTCATGTTTGGCATCGGATATCATCCAGGCGTTTATAAAAAAATCGAAGAAATCACGAATAAGCTTTCCCAATCCCACAATAATTTCCATACCATTGTCGTGGGAAGCATAAACCAAACTGAAAAAATCATCCGTAAGGGAAACCTTATTTCCCTTCCGTTCAATATAGGAGATGACTACTTTAGGCTCTTGTACGCAGCCGATATCGCCATGGTCAAATTCGGATTCCTGCAAATCCTGGAAGCGCTTGCGCTTCATAAACCAACCATTGTCCTGGGGGAAGCCGGATACGTCCTACGGAATCCCGACGCAATAGATGTCCTTTTCAAGAAAAACCTCCTCATTGAACAGGAAATATCAGAAAAAACAATTCAGTACCTCGAAAAACTCATCACTGATGAAGCGTACCGACAGCAAGTAATAAGCAACATATCAAAATTACATGACGGTGGACTTTTTGGCGCAAAAAAGGGAGCAGAACTCATCCGGACAGCCAGGCTGCGCGTGGATGCCCCACTGCCAAATAAAAAAGTCGCGATTCTCTTCAATAACGAGGTATTCGAGAAACAGGAATGGCTCAAGACACAAGAGAACATATATCCCCTTTGCCTGTTCACGGCCATGCAAACCGACCCTGTTATCGTCAAACGTCTCCCCCCAGAGGCCCTGCAGCATACCCTGAAAGAGCTTCAGATACCAAGGACGGGGGAAATACTGCCGCATTCATTCAAAGAAGCACACGTCCTGTCCGACCGCAAGCTCGACGGATTCACTGATATGTATTCTTGGTATGGAACCTGGGTAAAACACCTCACGACCATACTTCTGGAAGCCGATGATATCTATATAACCAAGCAGGGGCTATTCGTTTTGGATAGTCTGATTAAATCCCATTCGTTAACCAGTAAGATAACCATCTTATGAAAATAGCCATGGTTAGCTATAACCTCTTCCCTGTTGGCGGATCACCCTCCAAGCTCCCGGCAGGACGTGTAGGAGCAATAGAGCGCATCGTCGGGATAATAACAGATGGACTCGTCGATCGTGGACACGAAGTCACGTTGTTCGCGGCAGGCGACTCTCAAACCAAGGCAAAGCTTATCCCATTGCCGGAGTTGGCCACCTATCATCATCCTCTCCTTAGAGATGATCGCCTCAGTCAAATTGATTTCGAGTATTTTCTTCTCTCACAAGCCGCCATGATAATTAATGCGGGCGATTTCGACATTGTCCACACACACATGTTCGAACGTAGCGCCTTATTTGCTCCTTTTTTTCACAAGCCTGTCGTTTCAACGCTCCATACCGTAAACACAAGAATAACCGACATTATTATGACACGATATGGCAGCGCATCCCATTTCATTGCTATTAGCGAATCCCAACGCAACCTTATGCCATACCTTTCGTATGCGGCAACCATTTACCATGGAATAGATACGAAAACGTTTTCTTTCTCTGAACAAGCCGAAAACCATATCGGATTCATGGGTCGCGGAGTGGAGGAAAAGGGCCCGCACCTTGCTGTCCAAGTTGCTCGCGAGTTACGTAAACCGCTTGTTCTTGCTACGACAATTCGTGAGAATTTCCAAGCGCAATTTGACCGTGAAGCAAAACCATTCATAGACGGAACCATGATCCGCATTGTGGGCAATATCACACCGGAAGAAATCCCTCCATTCTATCAAAAAGCCAGGTTATTGCTCTTCCCCATCCAATGGGAAGAGCCATTTGGTCTGGTGATGGCTGAGGCAATGTCTTGCGGGACGCCGGTCGTTGTCTTCGCCCGCGGATCGGCACCTGAAATCGTCAAAGACGGAGTAACCGGCTTCCTGGTAAATCCAAGCAAAACCGATATCCGTGGAAACTACATCGTTAAAACAACCGGACTGGATGGCCTCAAGGAGGCAGTGTCACGTATCTACGCCCTTCCTGATGATTCGTATCGGCAAATGAGAATGGCGTGTCGAAAACACATTGAAGAACGCTTCTCCGTTTCAACCATGCTCCAGGCATACGAAGATGTATATTCTTCATTAGTCAAACCCTCAATATAATGCAGACTATCAAGGACATCCTCACGCGTTTCAACCCCATGGAGGACAAATACATCTCGCGCGAATACCAGTCTTTTGGCGTGCACTTGGCAGAAAAGTTGGAAGATACCCGCCGCAAGAGCCTCTACATCAAGCTTGCCAAGACCCTCCCCCGCCCCATCCTGGAGCAGGCGCTCCGGTTTGTCGTCGACTCCCACGCGCGCAAGAAAGGGGCTCTTTTCATGTGGAAGTTAAAGGAAATGGGCGTATTCGGCGTGAAACCGGCCAAAACGAAGGCTTCGGAATCAAAAAAATAACATTCTTGCCATATCTTCTCCCTCCAGGTTCATTTCTTTTGCGACTTGGGATAGGCCCGCTTGGCGGGGCGGGGAACCCACGGAGCAAAAAAATGAACCTAAAAAAAAGCACAATACGCATAGTTATTCAATCGTCACGCAGATTGCATCAGAAGTACCCATCCGCCCAGAAAGCAAAGCTCCCCACCCCTTGTTCCTGCATGTAGAGCGTTTTTTCCTCCGCCGACTTCTCATCCTCGAACCATACCTCGTGCCTTATGCCTGCCGCGTCGGAGGAGACAAGATGCATCTCGCCCGCCGCTTCGTCCCGCACGACCGAACAGCCGGGCTGACGGCAGTTCGCCTGCATCATCCGCCGTGCCTCGTTGAGGGTCACCGCGGTTGCTTCCTTGACCGGCCTCCCGATCTCATCGACCTTCCAGTCATACCCGTACATGCCAAAGATAACCGTCAGCTTGTCTGCGGGAACGGCCTTCAGGAAATCGTCCGCAAGGAGCGTGTAATCGTATCCGAATTTCTCCTTCCCCTTCATGGGGAAGTTGGGTCCCGGCTCCCCCCGGCTCTTATGGAAGTCGTACGCCATCGCAAGCACTTCGTCGGCATGACCCGTGATGAACGGAAGGTCGTATGGCCGTTGCCGATAGGCGACATCCCCGTACAGGATGACGGAAAAGAGTATATAGTGTTGCTTTGCAGATGTATAGAATTGTTGAACAAGATTATTTATCTTGCCCTTCATATCATCCTGGAACAATCCCGCAATTTCCAGATCAAGCGCCACTCCGTTGAACCCGTTATCCTTTGCAAACTGCATCACTTCATCGGATGTCTTTTTCTGGAGCCCCGCGTCATCGAGGACGGCCCGTGTCGCGTCCGTGTCGAACATCCGGACGACGAGCCGGCTTTTGTGTGCCGACAGGACCGTCGAGAACCGTTTCAGGGAACGGTACCCCGTCTCCGTCTTGTCTATACCGTTCTTGTTCACTGTCACCCCGAAGTAAAAAAGCCGGTCATAGGAAGCGTATGCGGATGCCTGACGAACGGTCGCCCAATAGGGTATGAAGAGGGCTTTTTTCTTCCCGGCGGTCCTCACGCGTACCGGTGCCCGGTATTTGGCCGTTTCTTCCAGAATCCGCGCTATTTTTTTTTCAAGGACGACCCGCTCGATCGTCGTCTTGTACGCGTAGACCGCGCCGAACAGGAGGATGATGATGGCAATCGTGACAAGGTATCTCTTCATAGTACAAGTAGTAAGTATACTACGAAACTCCCGTCAAAACGGCCCGAAAATGACCGTTGACAAGCGGACCCGCGACTTCTATGATGAACGCATGTCCACAAAACTACCCAAGATCTTTCTTGACTCGGGCGATCCCGCCGAGACAAAAAAAACCAAAGCCCTCATCGGCTTTTTGGATGGCCAGACGACCAACCCCTCCCTTGTCGCCAAGAACCCGGAGGTGCAGAAATTCCTCGCACAGGGCAAGAAGATGACGGAAAAAGAACTCCTGTCTTTCTACCGTGACGTCATCAAGGAAATCGAGAAGCAGATAAGCGGGCCCATCTCCGCCGAGGTGTATGCCGACTGGGATACCCCGGCCGCGACCATGCTCGAGCAGGCACATCTCATGGGTACGTGGGGACGCAACATCTATGTTAAGTTCCCGGTCATCCCCGAGGGCCTGAAAGCGGCAAATCTTTTCGTCAAAGAGGGAGGACGGGCCAATATGACGCTCGTCTTCGACCAGACGCAGGCCGCGGCAGTATACCAGGCGACCGAGGGCGCCAAGCACCCCGCCTTCATCTCCCCTTTTGTCGGGCGTTGGGACGACCGGGGATTCTATGGGCTGGATCTCATCAAGAACATCGTCAAGCAATACCACGGATACGACCGGGAACTCAAACGCAAGAAATCCCACGTCGAGATACTCTCCGCATCGGTCCGCACGCTTAATCACCTGTTTGGATCCATGGCATACGGGGCCGACATCATCACCGTCCCCCTCAAGGTCCTTGCGGAATGGGTGGAAGCCGAGAAATGGATACCCGATGTCTCCTACCGCGTCGAAACGAATGGCCTGAGGGCCATGAAATATGAACAGGTGCCCCTCCGCGCGTTTGAAAGCTATCCCATTCCCAGGACCGAAGGAACGCTCCTTGATGAGGGATTGGCCAAGTTCATCGGCGACTGGAAGAAGTTATTGGCCTAACGGCGGGATCCGGGAGGAAGGAGGACGGGAGAGATCTGACGCTCTATCCGCGGGAACCCCCTGAGATAATCGTATGCCGGCGCGAGTCCCGCGAATTCATGCCACGGCCCGGCAACCTCATGCGGCCGCATCTCTGTCTTGTACTTCCCTTCGCGGATACGTATCGCGCAAACGCTCCCCGGAGCAGCGAGTTGTGCCGCAAGGAGCGGCTTCGGCCGGTCGTCGAGGGCAAATATAAACTCCCCGCCTTCCTTCATGAACCGCCTCACTTCCCGTTCGATGACGGGGAGCTTTGATTCCTCGGTGATATGGACTTCCTCGGGTTTTAGTATGTCAAACACCCCCGCCGCCTGCATTTTGGCCCGTTGCAACAAGTCATATCCCTCGCTTATCATCACGGGCGTGCCGCTCATGCGCGCGAGAAGGAGCATATCCCGCGCTTCGGGAACCATGAATCTCCTGTCGTTGACCATGGAAAGAAACGGCGCCGAGAGCTGCGCCTCGGTGACGCCGAACTGCTTTTCCAGCAAGAGCCAGACATTCTTCAGGTGGACATACCCGTGGAGTTGTTTGTATTCTTCGTACGCGTCATGGAATGCACGGGGAGGAAGGAGATGATCAAGCTCAGCAACCGTGGCGGAAAAAAAGTCATCCGTCCGGAAAAAAACGTTGTCGAAGTCCAGGAACCAACCTGTTTTCATATCGTATTCTACCGCATATCCCGGAAACAATCCCCGGCAAAACTCACCCTTGACAAAAAGTACGCCATCGATAATAATGAATTTATACCCATGAAAATTACTCTGTACACCATAACGGACTGCCAGTTTTCCAAACAGGAGAAAGAATACCTCACGGCCCATACGCTCCAGTTCGAAGAAAAGAACCTCGAGACCAACCGCGAGTTCCTGACCGAGATGCTGGCCGTATCCAACAACTTCGCAGGCACGCCCGTCACCAAGGTCGAGAAGGACGACGGCAGCATCTCCGTCCTGAAGGGTTTCACCAAGGAAGAATTCGACAAGCTTTTGGGATTCGCGGACGCAAAGCCGGCACAGGCGCCGGAACCCGCCGCCGCTCCCGTAGAGACACCGGCCGCAGCCGTACCCCAACAACCGGTAGCTCCTCCCGTACCAGAAATCCCCGTATCCTCACCCGTTGCACAGCCGGTAGCGCCCGCGCCCCAGGCGCCCGTTGCTCCCGCACCGGTTGACCCGACCCCGGTTATGCCTCAGGCTTCGGATCCCATGGCAGGCGTCCTTGAGAATCTCCAACAACAGGTCAATGCACCGGCAACCCCTCCTGCTCCGGACATGCCGACCATCCCGGATCCCAAGCTGTAAATCAGCTTCCGGCATAGATATCCCATCCGTTGTTTCTGTTTGTGTTGTGTAACAATAAGAAGCGCTTCTGAAGAAAGTGGCAGGGCCAGGAGGAGTCGAACCTCCATCAAAGGTTTTGGAGACCTCTATTCTGCCATTGAACTATGGCCCTTGATGAACCGAAAATTAATTATAGCACAACGGGTCAGCGTATCCCGACCGCATAGACGTCCGGATGCTTGTTCGTCTGCGGATTGAAGTTGGCGAGGATAAGGAGCTTGCCGTCTGAGGAAACATCCACGAACTCCTCTTCATGGGGTCCGGAATAGACGACCTGCTTGTTGGTGTTGTCATACTCCATGACAGAGACCTGTTTTTCCTCGTTCAAGACGACATGGCGCGAGTCAGGATACCACATGACATAGCGCGCGACGTCCGGCAACACCTCATCCGACGCAGTCTTGGGTATCTCGAACGCGACACGGTAATTGCGGTCCTCCTTTTTGTCATAAATATAGATGCCTTTTTCCTGGATGATACGCGTCTCCGGCTCCTGGTTTGCGCTTATGAGGGACGGCACGATGACCGGATCGAACTCACCTGCCGCCACGCCTTCGTACAGCACCTTTGTCTTGTCCGGCGAGACGGCGATGACCCGGGCCGACTCCGAAGCTGCCTTCTGCAGCTTGACCGGGAAAATCTCGAGTATCTTGGCCGCCTCGAGCTTGCGTTCCTCGTCCCACGCGCTCATGAGGGATGCGCGGGAAGTCGTTATGTCGAAAAGCTGCTTGTTATCCTCCTCGAGGGAAAGAAGGTATGAGACCGGGCCCGCGGGAAGGTCGAATTCGAATATGGCCTCTTTGAAGTCAGGCGAAAAAACGACGTTCGACTTCGTGAAATCGACATCCTTGGGAAGCATGCTCTTGAGAAGAACCACTTTGAGCGGCGGGAACAGGGAAAACGGTTTCTTGTTCTGGTCGAAAAGATAGATGCCGTCTTTCTCGCCGGAACCGGTCTGTGAAAAAAGAAGCAACCGGTCCGTCCGGTCGATGGGCATGAGTTTGGAGATCCCGAGGTTCGTCAGGGGGGCAAGGGATGCGTTCTGCGGGAAAAGGGTCGCGTCCGCCGTCAGGACGAGCTCTCCCTTTAGCGTGTATTGCTTGGACCAAGGCATGTATCCGTCCATCTTTATTTCCACCTTGTATTTGCCGGGGGGAAGCATGAGCTGGTTATCGGTCACTCCCTCGAGTTTGCCGTTGATATAGATCTTGGCAGCCTTGGGATTCGATGACACGGCAAGGATGCCGGTCGAGGAAAGCGAGCGTTTTTCCAGGTCGATACGGTATCCGCGTGCATAGGCGATGACCAATCCCAGGATTCCCAAGAATAATACGATAAGCAGTAGTCGATAAACGTTTTTCATGTATGGGATGATGCGGAGAACTCGTATGTCTTTTTGTGTTGCCGCTTCGAATATTATACAATATTCATAGTTATTCATTCTCCCCGTGGATCAAACCGGTATGATGTTCCGCAAAAAGGTTGGCATCGATCTGGGAACGGCAAATACGCTTGTCTACGTGGCAAACGAAGGCATCGTCCTCAACGAACCGACCGTCGTCGCCTATTCGCTCGAAAGCAAACGCATCCTGGCTGTCGGTGACGACGCAAAGGAGATGCTCGGACGGACCCCCGGTTCCATCGTCGCCGCCCGTCCCATGAAAGAAGGAGTCATCGCAGACTACCGGACAACTTCGGCCATGATCACCTACTTCCTGAAAAAGGCACTCAAGGGAAGGGTCTTCTGGCCCGAGATCATGATCTCCATCCCCGGAGGGGCATCCCAGGTCGAGAAGCGTGCGGTCGTGGCGGCCTGCAAACAGGCCGGCGCAGCCGACGTATATCTCATCGAGGAACCCCTTGCCGCGGCAATCGGGGCCAAGCTCCCGATATCGCAGGCATCCGGACACATGATCGTCAACCTGGGAGGAGGTACGAGCGAAATAGCCGTCATATCTCTCGGACAGCTCGTCGCATACAAGACGGTGCGTGTGGCCGGAACCAAGTTCGACGAGGCCATCATGCACCTCATGCGCAGGAAGCATAATCTCATCGTAGGCGAGCGCACCGCGGAACTCATCAAAATGCAGGTAGGCAACGCGCTCCCCGATCCGAAAGCACCGGAAAAAACGATGGAGGTCAAGGGCCGCGATTTCCAGACCGGCCTCCCGAAGATTCTGCAGATAGGCGAACAGTCCATTAACGAAGCCCTTACCAAGCCTCTCAAGCTCATCCTGGAAGGAATCAAGGAGGTCCTTGCCCAGACACCGCCCGAACTTTCGGCAGACATCGTCGACAAGGGCATCGTCCTTTCCGGCGGGACTTCCCTCCTCACCAACATCGACCGGTATATCACCTATTTCACCGGGGTCTCCTCGTTTGTCGTCGAGGAGCCGCTCTTTTGCGTCATACGAGGCGTAGGCATGGCAATCGAGAACCTGGGAAGCTACCGGGAAGCCATCCGAGGATGACGATTGAGACAATGGACTGTCCTGACAATCTATTTCATGAAGCTAATTTTTAATGATATCTTATAATAAATATCAAAACTTGCTCCGTTCCTCTTCTTTTTTCTCGCATCTCTCCAAACAAACCGAAAAAGCTATGTCTATAGTAAATTGCTCAAAAATGAACGAAAATAACCCATTGAATTATACTTTTGTCTGTTTAGACAATCTATCTATAGGTTCAATAAATGTGAACAAAAGGAGCGGAAAAAATCATAATTATTTGGTACAATATTGCTTGTAGTAATATGAAGCAAAATCATCGTATCCCGATTCTCAAAGTAGGCGTTTCCCCGGAACCTCAAAATATTAACCTGGAGAAAATTAAAAAGTACCTATTGTCCCGGGAGGGTTTTTTCCATATCGCGTCCGTCAATCCGGAGATAGCGGTCATCGCAAACACGGATCCGGAGTTCCGGGACATCATCAATGACGCCGATATAGCCCTTCCTGACGGTACGGGAGTAGTTTTGGCCCTCCGCCTTGGAGGCTGCAGCCGTCTTAAGCGCATCCCGGGTGTCGATTTCATGGAAACGCTTCTTGCGGAGGCCGGCAGAAGGAGCCTGTCAGTGCTGTTTATCGGGGGTCAGCCCAAATTAGCAGAGATGCTTGCCAAGTGCTACCAACAAACCTACCCACAGGCCAGGTTTTTCGGACTACAGGGTATTCAGAATATATCAAAACCTACCATTTCCGAGGAGAATGCCATATTCCGTATAGTGACCGACAGAAGGCCCCATTTCATCTTTGTCGCCTTCGGTTCGCCGGCCCAGGAGAAGTGGATCTGGCGCAACAGGAAGCACCTTACCGGCTCCGTATGCATGGGTGTCGGTGGAGGTTTCGATTATCTCAGCGGAGCGATAAAACGGCCCAATCTACTTATCCGGCGCCTTGGTCTGGAGTGGTTTGCGCGCCTTCTGCACCAACCCTGGAGACTGGCGCGGCAGACCCGCCTAGTGTCATTTGTTATCCTTATCCTTGTATCCTATGCAACCTCTTTCTTCCGCCCGCGGGAAAATGATTGAAACCGACATACTACGGGTCCTTGCCCTCTTTGCCCGGTTCTCCCACCCGCCGACGCAGGAAGAAATACACGCAATCCTGGCAATACGGTGCAGCCGGAATGAGCTTGCGACTTGCTTGGGAGACATGATCAGGAAAAAAACGGCAATTCATGGCTCTTTTACCGCCATATCCCTTCCTTTTGGCGATGGAACGGTGAAAAAACAGTCCGCGGAGCATCCGGGAAGCCAGGCCAGATATACTCTCCCCCAGTATAGTATCCGGCTCAAAATGTTCCGTGCCGGGCAAACGGAATGGCGGCGGCGGATGCGCGATATAGGCCGTTATATCAATATAATCAAACATATCCCGTGGATACGGTTCGTGTCCCTGTCGGGTTCCGCGGCAAGCGGGAGCATGAAGGCGGGCGAAGACCTCGATCTTTTCATGGTGACCCGGGGCGGTTGCCTGTGGCGGGGGCGGTTTGCGGCACTCGCCGCGGCATCCTTCCTCGGCATGAAGAAACCGGGGGGCATCTGCCTCAATCTCCTCTTCGACGAAACCGATCTCCGCGTCCCCCGCAAGAAACAGAGCGCGTTCGTCGCCCGGGAACTCCGACGTATCCTCCCGCTCCTCGACAAGGACGGTGTCTATGACCGCCTCCTCGCGGAAAACCCCTGGACGGGGCGTTTTTTGCCGAATTTGCCTCGAAAAAAACCCCCCGGTGCCGCAAGGAAAGGGGGCGGCGGTTTTTGGGACCGGTGTTTCGGTTTCCTGCAGGAAAGACGCATACGCAGGAACCGCACGTTTCTCATGATGACGCCGACACAGCTGTGGTTATTCAAGAACGATTACGAAAAGTCCGGAAAAAACGGTTCTGCCGTCAGCGGAACGTAAAATCGTCCGCATCATACCGGGGAGGTGTTTGTGTTACACGCAGATTGTATTCCAACGAATGATCCGTCGTATCCGCATACCAATGGTCCCCGGTCCGCGCCAATAATCCAAACGCCTCATGCAAACCCTCAACCCGCTCCCTATTCCTCCCGCGGTTCCCGAGATGGTCCGCTATGTTGCTCGCGTAGATAACGTTACGCGCATTGTTCCAACCCGGCAGTCCGGTGACATATTCCAGCCAGGCAGGATCGGTGAAGCTTGCATACGCGACGGTTATCTTCCCTGCGGCCGCAAGTTCACGGATGAGTCCGAAATGCCTTCGCAATGCCCTGACGACTTCCCCTCCCCCTTCGGGAAATTGGCTAAGGCGCGACATGTCGGGCCGCATCTTCATCCAATCGATGATGTCGGGGATGGCCCGTATGAACCGTTTTCGCGTCGCGGGATCATGCTCGTCCCGTATTGCGGAGACATAGGAAGGAATCGAGTCCGCCCCGTGTGTGCGGTCAATCGCCTCCTCGAGCGTGTCGCTCCGGGCAGCATTCCGGACGAACACGCGGCCGAGCAGGACAACCTCGGGTAAAACGTCGGTACAGGCAATGCCAAGCGGCCTTGACCCCGGGGGAAATAAGTCGGGCAAGTGGAATATGTTCCCTACGCCAACTCCCGCGATGTATCCGTTAGGTGCACTGCAAGAAGTACGGACACGCTCTATGGTGGTCGCCTGAAGATATTCGTTCGTGGATAACATGGCAAGCATGTTGCCGGCACGATCGGCTTGCGAAAACACAGGAGGAAGCTGGGCTGCACGGGGCAACCCCAGACCATGAACTCCATACATCGTCAGCGCTTCTGCCATGGCTAATTATACCGTACCAATGCTCCAAAATACAAACCGGGCGGATGTTTTGCCATTCTCTGGAACAAACATCCACCGTACCGTATATTGGATTTGCTATAATTAATAGTTCCTTTTTTGGATAAGCCGGAGTGGCGGAATGGCAGACGCGCACGCTTCAGGGGCGTGTGCCCGTAAGGGCGTGGAGGTTCAACTCCTCTCCCCGGCACAAATAGTAACGTTCATCATCTCCACGGGCGATGGAGGTTCCCCGCCTAAAACGGCGGGACTAACCGGCTGTAATTCCTCACTACGTGTCGGAAACAGCCGGTTGAGCAACTCCTCTCCCCGGCACTAGAAATCGTTAGCGAGTTAACGGGTTCACGCGTTAACGAGCTTACGATTTCTTGTGTCCGCCGGTATTGCACTTCCGCACGGCGAGTGAATAACGTTGAGTTAAGTGCGGAAGGAAAATACGGAGGACATAAACTCTTCTTCTCATGCGACGCGAAGGCACCGGTTCACGAACGGTTTGAGCACCATCACTCCTTGTCCGGTATGATAACCCGATACGGACGGAAGCCGGACGTCCCGCATGACCCCGTAATGCGCCAGAACGACTTCCCGAAGTCCCCTATCGACGCACATGAGTGCGACATCGTCGGGATTGTTCCACATGTCTTCGGTTTGCAGTGAGTCATGGATGTGTACCGCCGCGATGGATGCTTTTGCCAGTACGGCTTCCTGCATCGCGGCAAGGGGATTTTGCTTGTATGCTTCCTCGGCCCGGCTTATCATGGTGAGGATGGGACTTGCGGCGACCGTGATGTCGGGCATCTCTATCGCGGTCTGGATAAACAGAAGTTCCGCTGCCAGGTACCGGTGCCGCCAGTCAAGCCGGCGCTGACGGGGGACCGATTCGAGGGCCGGTTCGAACGGGAAAAGGGAAAGGGACGAGGCGGCTTCCCGGTATCTCGAAAGGTATTCATCGGCCTGCGTTCGACCTTGGTCGGTTGCCAAAAGAAGCCATGGCCAAAGGACATTTGCCCGGTCGCGGATCCCTGTTTCCATGCGCTCGCGTGCCCGTTCAGGCAGGCCTTCCAGATCCTCCGGAGACAACTGCCACTCCGTGGCTCCGGTTTGTTTTTTCAAAAAAGTCATCGCAAACTCCTCATTCCCCGTCAA
>Ga0172370_10002431_pt1 | contig 26922 bp, 18 predicted proteins | sample LakKiv5m_FD_114538 | JGI IMG/M metagenome (GOLD analysis project Ga0172370, IMG submission 114538) | Freshwater microbial communities from Kabuno Bay, South-Kivu, Congo - kab_022012_11.5m | ecosystem: Environmental > Aquatic > Freshwater > Lake | place: Democratic Republic of the Congo...
AAAGTGGATGCCGGCGGAAGCGATGGAGGAAAAAATCCAGACGGTGGCTCAGACGCAGGAGCTTACACTCCACCAAAAGGTAGTGATGGTGGCTGTGTGGCCGCTACAAGAGCACCAAAAGACGCTACGGCTTCCATGCTTGCAGCCGCAGCAATTGCCGCTTTCTTGCTATTCAAAAGAAGAAGCTCTAAGCGCGCTTAATATGAATTTCGAATTCCGTCTGAGACAGAGTTCGTATAAGCAACTTTGATCAGAGGATTTTTAAAGTATGAAAGGCTTATTGAAGAGGAAAAATCAACCAAAAAGTGTGCCCGTGCACACTTTTTTATGCGAACACTTTAAAATCAAAGTGGATAATTATGTTCATTTATGCACGTACCTATTTTTTTGGCATTTCCGGAATACCCGTAGAACCGGCATCCAGATTATAAACCATGCCTTTACCATCCTGGCCGGTCATTTCAACCAGTTCTCCGCCTTTGCCTGCATAATTCCAGTCAGTTTTGAAGAATCCCGGACCAAGTAGGAGTTTTTTTACGTCCAAAATATCTCCATTTTTGCCAACCAATTTTAAAGTTACATCCAAACGTTTTTTAGAATTTCCAAAAAGCTCAACGCCATTATGGTCAGCCATCACCTGAATTTCAGAGAGACTGGCAACTTCATTCGAAGAATCAGAATGCCCCGCGTCAGCACCAGCATTATTCATAGCTTCGCCCGACTCACAAGCCATTGCTACACTAGCCAAAGCAGCCAAAAGCCTAGAGGTACGTCCTACGCCCCTCACAGAACCTGTGGAGGAAACATCAGGACCCCTTGGAGACGCTATGTCACCTTGATGGTCACTTTCAGCACCTGGTTTTGAAGATTCTCTAGCCATAAAAGCTGTTAATTCACCTCTAAAATAGACCAATCCGGTCAGATTGACAAATCAAGGACAATCAGTCGACTTGACATATTTAAAAATAGATTGCATAATTATCGTCTTTAGTCATTGACTTGGCGGCAAAATTTCAGTAAATTTTCCCTACTAAATTTTCAAAAATGGCAGACACAATAGAGACACAATTAGACTCTTCCGCTGATTTTCACGCCGATATGATGGTCGTGGGAGTAGAGGGACAACAATGCGAAACTTTCGATCCTGAAGCCCTAGGATTAAGCCAAGACGTGGCTTCTCAAATAGCCTATGTCATGGAAGGTCATGATTGTAAACCGGTTTATATTCATCCCGATCTTGTCGCTGAAGGTTGCGAAACTTCGGATGTAGTTCCGGTAAATACCAATTTCAGATTCGATGGGACCATGTATATAATGGCCAATGAAGGCGGTTATGATTTGCAACAGGGCCAGCTTTTATACAATGCTTTTAAAGATTCTTGTAATAAATATCCATCCACTGCCGTTAAGGCTATTGGTGTTGAGTTAAAGCCAACCGCAAAGGATGGCTTTACGGAAATGCAAGCCAGAGTGGAACAAGGAGATTTGGGAGAATTGCTTTTGAGAGTGCATATTTGGAAGGGAGATGGACAGGTTTTTTCAATTGATGGACAAACTTTCTTGGATTTGGTGGCCGGTGATCAAGTTTTGATTACACGGGATTTAAAAGTGTTAAATGCCGCTTCGGTAAATCCTCCGGGTGAATCCATCACCGCAGGAGCAAATATAGGTTCTCTTGATTCAATCGGAAACAATCCACAAGCCTCTGCCTATGCCGCAAATCCGGGCTGCTCTGTCCCAAACGGCCAGCCTCCACATTCAGCCGAGACTTTGACCCCAATCTTCGCGCTTGTGGCAGCACTCGTAATCGGAAGGTCTTTGAGACAGCTTGGAGCAAGAGTGGATTTATCCTCAATTGGCAAATATCTCATGCCGGGCAAAAGTAATCAATCCAAGCCTTCAAATTTAGACTAAAAAATGGTATAATCTAAAGATAATTTTATCTTTATGTTAAGCCGTTTTTTGCAAAATAAGATCTACGCGGGAATTGCCATTGGCGCACTCATCACGATCATGAGCGCGGTAGGACTTTTTACCGGATTATTTTCAAAATTAAATAGCGATTTTACCGACACTCTTTACACTCGCAACGAGCCTTCAAAGGACATTGTGATTATCGGCGTAGATGATAAAAGCACTCAGGCCGCACCGGTGGGACTGGGCCGATTTAATGATTGGAGTCGTGATAATTTTACAAAATTATTGCAGGTGTTGGAAAAGGAAAATCCCAAGGTGGTTACGCTGGATTTTGTATATCAAAGTCCCAGCGATGGAGTGAAACGTCAGAAATTATTGGAACTCGAAGCGGCTGTGAAAAATGATCCGAGTGATACGGAAAAATTAGCGACATACAACCAATTTATTCAGGATTATAAAAGTAATTTGAACAATCCGGTCGATAATGATTTTGCCGCTGCTTTGGCAAAATTTCCTAATTTAGTTTTGGATGCGGTGATAGGTCCGGATGGCCAGACTCTCATTAAACCTCTCACTAAATTTACTTCCACCTCAGCGCTTGGTGTGGCCACGGCTTATTTGGATGAGAGGGGAGTTTCAATGATGAGCACACCGACAGTTCAGCTTAGCGGTGAGAAAACCGGCTATGACGATATTGCTTTGGCTACGGCAAAAAAATATTTAGACAAAGAAAAACTCGACCTTCCGACTGTAAATGAAAAGCTTTTGATAAATTATTTTGGCGAACCTTTTTCTCATCAAATGATTTCTTTTGTGGATGTGGTAAATGGAAAATTTTCCAAAGATTTTTTCAAAGGAAAAATTGTTTTGGTAGGAGTGGTATCATCAAAAGTTTTACATGATGAATATCTAACGCCTCGTTCAAATGTCACTCCTATGCCGGGAATTGAGATTATTGCCAATGAAATTCAGACAATTATCGATGGTAAATTTTTGACTACTCAAAGCACCGGCGCAACCTTGCTCACGGTGGCGGTACTTTCTATCGGTCTCGCGGTAGGACTTGGATACTTGGGAGTTTGGAGCTCTCTCTGTGTGATTTTTGCTGGCATTTTGCTGTATATTTTTACAGCTCATTTTGAGTACAAGAACGGACTGATTTTAAATTTATTTTATCCGCTTGTGGCGATTTTACTGACTTATCTCGCGAGTTGGATTTACAAATATTTCATTGCCGACAAGAAAAAACGTGAACTAAAATCCGCTTTTGGTCATTACGTGAGCGGCGAATTAGTTGAACAAATAAGCCAAAATCCCGATCTCGTAAAACTAGGCGGTGAGAAAAAAGTGGTCACGGTATTTTTCTCGGATATTAAAGATTCCACCGCTCATTCCGAAAAAACTCCGATCGAAATGTGGGTGAGTCAAATCAACGAATATTTTACTGAGATGGAAAACGTCGTGAAAAAATCCGGCGGTACTTTGGACAAATATGAGGGCGATGCCGTGATGGCTTTTTGGAATGCGCCGGTGAGTCAGAGCGACCACGTATTGCGCGCTTATGCTTGTGCGATCGGCATGAGAAAAGCTTTAGCTAAATTGCACACGAAATGGGCGAGCGAAGGCAAACCGCTGATTGAATTTAGAGTGGGAATTAATACGGGCGAAGCTTTGGTTGGAAATTTTGGTTCGGTCGATCGTTTCGATTTTACGGTGATGGGTGACACGGTAAATACGGCCTCCAGACTGGAAAGCGCGGCGAATAAAGCTTACGGCACGAGTACGATCGTGGCGGGTACATGGTTTGGGTCTGCAAATACGTCAGTCTCAAGTCCCGACCGTCCTTCCGAAAATATGTACGCTCAATGTGCAAACAACTTTACTCTACGCGAACTCGACACGGTTTATTTGCCGGGGAAAAAAGAGCCTGTGAAATTGTATGAATTGATTTGTCTCGCCAGCGAAGCCACGCCTGAAATTCAAAACCTCGTAAAAACTTACACTCAGGGATTAGCCGCTTATCGCTGCAAAGATTTCGCGACTGCAATTAAAAATTTCCAATTAATCCCAAACGACAAACCTGCCCAACTTCTCCTCTCCCGTTGCCAAAAACTCCTCACCGGAGAAAAATTCGCAGACGTGGATGAACAAATGATTTTCAGGATTGTGAATAAGTAGCTTCTTGATAAAAGAAGATCTTTAAGTTTTGTTTTTTACAAAGGGAAGAAATCAATGAATACTAATTAAAAATTGGAAGAAAGATTTTTCAGAACTTTTTTAAGAAGGTGGCTAGTTCAAAAAATTGAAAAAATACTTTTATGTGCTAGGCTGGAATCATAAAATAAACATTTATGAAAGTAAAATCTCCAACAGACCCAATCATACTTTCAGATCGAGATTTTAACAATCTCGAAAGAATGATGAAACGCAACGAAAATCGTACCACTTTAACCAAAAAAGAAAAAGTGTTATTAGAAGGTTCAAAAGAGTTTGATGATGACATAAGAGCAATGCTTAATGGAAAATACAGTTGATTTAGAATTTAGACCTTACCATGGAGAAGGAGTACATCCTAATTTTCAGTATGAGAAAAAATACCAACCAATCATGGATTTTTTCAATAAAGATGCAAAAAAATGCATAAAACAATTAATATCGAAAGCTTTTATCATAAGTGTAAACGATGAAATAGTTGGCTATATTGCAATATCCTTCAAAAGTATTGAAAAAAGAAATTTAAAAGGAAATAAACAATCAGGGAAATTTGATAGACCTGCACTTGTAATTGGACAGTTGATTTTCGATTCACGCCATCAGCACAAAGGGTACGGAAGCGGAACAATTAAGTGGGTCATTTCTCTGGTTAGAATAGTCCAGCAATTTCTACCTCTAAGGTTACTTTTTGTAGACGCAATTGACGAACAAGCAGCGTCATTTTATAAAAGCAGAGGATTTGAGCCCATGCAAGACGATCCAGACTCACTGGTGCTAGACTTGTTGCCAATTCTGGAAATAGTTAAAAATATAGAGAAAAATTCTACTTAAATTATTTCCAATTCTTCTTCACCCTCTCGAATACACTCTTTTCATATTCATCAAAATCTTCAATCATCACTCTTGCCACGCCGGTTTTGCAAGCGGCTTCCGCCACCATGCGCGCCACTCTTGGCACCACGCGTAAATCGAAAATTTTTGGCAAAACATATTTTTCACTCAGACCATATTTAGCCCCAAATAATTCTTTCTCTTCCGGATAAGCATTTTCTAATAATCCCTTCACAAAGCCATCAACCGGTTCATCCACCAGTGAGGCAATCGCCCGAACCGCCGCCATTTTCATTTCCAAATTTACCGTCGAAGCTCGTGTATCAAGCACGCCTCTGAAAATTCCCGGATAGCCTAAAACATTATTTACTTGATTCGCGAAATCACTGCGGCCTGTAGCTACAATTCGTGCGCCGGCAGACAAGGCTTCGTCCGGCATAATTTCTGGCACAGGGTTCGCCATCGCAAAAATAATCGCATCCTTGTTCATCTTTTTCACCATTTCAGGCTTCAAAGCGCCGGCGACAGAAACTCCGATAAAAACATCAGCACCTTCTATCACCTCAGAGAGTTGTGGGATCGCCCCAGCCTCCGCTTCGCTCCGGCTTTGTTGCGCAAATTCCTTCTTTTGCTCATTCAAATCGCTGCGACTTTGTACTATCAATCCTTTACTGTCACAGACAAAAATATTTTCTTTTCTAGCCCCAAAAGTCACCAACAAGTTCGCGCAAGCAATGCCCGCCGCGCCAGCTCCGTTCATCACTATCTTTACCTCAGCAAATTTTTTGCCAACCACTTTTAGCGCATTCACAAGCCCCGCGCTCATTACGATGGCCGTGCCATATTGATCATCGTGGAACACCGCGATGTCCATCATTTCATCAAGTCTCTTGGAAAGTTCAAAACATTCCGGCGCCTTAATATCTTCCAAATTTATTCCGCCGAGAGTTGGCTCAAGTACCCGCACCGCCGTAATGAAAGCTTCCATACGCTCGCGAGAATCTTTTGCGAAACTAAAATCCATACAAATCGGATAGGCATCTATATCCGCAAATTTTTTGAATAAAACAGATTTTCCTTCCATCACCGGCATACCGGCCGCCGGCCCAATATTTCCAAGTCCGAGCACCGCCGTGCCATCGCTAATCACCGCGACAGTGTTGCCACGATTCGTATATTTCCATATATCTTCCGGATGCGCCGCAATCTCCTTACACACCGCGCCCACGCCCGGTGTGTAGGCGAGCGAAAGGTCGCGCTTATTATTTAAAGGTTTTGAAGGCTGAATGCTAAGTTTACCGGCTGGACTTTGCGCGTGATAGGGAAGAGTGTCGATAAAAAAATCATCAACAGCATTTACAGATTTGGATTTTTTAATTTCGGTCATTTGTAGAAATTATATTTTTAGTCTGACAAATTCTCGCAAAAATACTTAACGAAAGCAAATTTGCTTACACTTTCACAAACTGATCCCTTTCCGGGCCTACGCCCACGCCGGCCACGCGACAGCCGCAAAGTTTTTCAATTTCTTTGAGTAAACGCTGGAGTTCTTTTGGAAGTTTTATAAATTTTTTCACACCGCTGATATCTTCTTCGAAACATTTTTTATATTCCACATCCACCTTCACGTCGTAATAAGCCTTTACCGTGCCGGGAACATAATCTATCTCTCGGCCATCGAGTTTGTAGCCTGTTACAATCGGCAAAACTCCGCGTTTTGTGCGCGCGAAAACATTCAGCATATCACATTTATTTATCATCAATTCATCCACGCCATTCATGCGAATCGCATAAGCGAGCTGCACGAGATCAAGCATACCTACGCGACGTGGACGAGCAGTCACCGTGCCATATTCATAAGAAAGAACACGCAAAGCTACACCGATATCGAAATAATCACCGGATTGTAAAAGTTTTTCCGTGTCATATTTTGCCTCAACCGGCTGCGGATATTTTGATTTTCCATCTACTACGGACATGCAATATTTTTCTGAACGTTCTCCACCAAATTCGGAAGCGAAAGGTCCATAACCCACGCGTGACATAATAGCCTTGGCTACGCCGATAGTCTTGCGATGATAGGCTGGGGAAAGATCTCCGCCGACGTAAGCCGCCGCCGCCACCGTGTTGCTGGAAGTCACGTATGGTACTGAACCTTTGGTGATATCAAGCATGATAGATTGAGCTCCTTCAAATAAAATTTTCGCTCCTTTACCGGCCAGTTTTTCCATAAAAAGAGTATCGGGTTCGATGTATTCTTTCATGCGATTAAAGAAACTTTCCATCGTCGCAATAATCATGTCTGCATGCGAATTATCAATGTTGTATTTTTTACACGCGTCCAAATAATTTTCCTTAATTTTTTTGAAATATAAAACCGGATCATCGAGCAAATCGCCGAGTTTAATATTTAAAAGTTTATCGCCATCCATTCGAAGCGCTTTGTCGGCATAACAAGGACCGATTCCATTTTTTGTCGTGCCGATTGTTTTACCGGTTTCCGCATCGATAAGCAGATGATGAGGCTGAATCACGCTGGCCTGACAGGAGATTCGAAGTCGGCCTGAAAGATCAACTTTTGTACCTTTTATATTTCTAATTTTTTCAATTTCCAAAGCCAATTTTTCCACATTTACCACGCAGCCCGAACCTATATATAAAATTTTCCCCGGATAGAAAATCCCGGAAGGAACTTGCTGTAACGCTACCTTGCCGCCATCTTTTGTTTCTATCGTATGCCCGGCGTTTGCGCCACCGTTGAAACGGGCGATCACATCATAATCTTTGGCTAACATATCAACAATTCTTGCCTTGCCTTCGTCGCCATATTGAAGACCGATCAGGACATCAGCATAACCTACTCGACCACGTGTCTTTTTTGCCGCCATTTTTGAAAAATTATGTACAACTGCAAATTATCTTATTTAAAGTAGCTCGTCAAACCAGACATAAATGATCGGAAAAGGGGCCCGGTTTTGCAACCGAGCCCCTTTAGCATTTTCTCTCTGCCTGTTTAGTTGTAGGGGATTTTGATTAGGAGGGACTTGCCGCCATCGAACGTGCCCTGTTGAAGGATCAAGTCAGACTTGATGGCTGGACCGGGAAAGACCTGTGGACCCGTGTAGGGCCACCAGACCGCGAAAGGAGCGAGGTCTTTGTCTTTCAACCAGATAGTAATCTTCGAGGAGAAGTTGGTCATCATCAGGGAAGCGGGGAGCTCACTGCAGTCGTAGTGGAGTCCCATCGAACCCTGAAAATCTCCAGAGTAGTACTTCTGGTTCGGCGAGGTGAGGCTCTCAAACTTGCCGGATTTAGCGGAGAAGTAGATGCTGTAGCCAACCTTCGGATCGCACTTGTAGTCGGGGAGGATGCACTTGTTGTCCACGCACCATCCCGTGGGACAGTTCTTGCATCCCTCGGGTGGAGGTGGGAACACACACTTGTGGTTCACGCACTGCTTCCCGTTATCGCAGAAACCACAAGCGACGTTTGCAGGCTCGCAGCCTGGATCCATGAACAACTGGTCACCGCACTCATAGCCAAGCTTTTGGCAAGAGTCGATGTAGCATGACGTACACTTGGCGTCGTTCTTGCAGTACGAGAAATTCGAGCAAGTACCGCAGCTACCACCGCAGCCGTCTGATCCGCAATTTTTATTCTCGCACTTCGGAGTGCAGCTCGGCTTCACGCACTTGTTGTCTTTGCAGATGTTTCCAGCAGTACAGTCTCCGCACAACTTACTCCCACTGCAGCCAGGGTTTGTCATCGGACATTTGCCGCATTCACAGCCCAGCTCTTCGCAGGACTGTGACTGGCAGATGTACTGACATTGGCCGTAGTCGTTCATGCAGAACATGTTACTAGGACAAGTTCCACAAGTTCCGCCACAGCCATCCGTTCCGCACACCCGCTTGTAGCAGTAGGGCACGCACCCAGAATTACCGGCACCGGTGTCACTCGTGTTCGCGCCATTACTCCCAGCGTCCTTGCTGACGGAGAAACTCTGGACGTCCGGCTCATTCTTCCAGCTTCCGACCTGACCGTCTTTGCCGGTGGTCCCGGAATTGCCTTCGCAGAGGTGACTCTCTTGATTGCACGCGCACCCGCTCTTGCACTTATTTTTGTAGCAGTAGCAAGGCGAAAGCGCCGCAATCATGCGAGAGTAATCTCCACGCGTGATCGGATCAGTGGGATTCCTCTTTTTCAGGTTCTCGTCGATGCCGTTGTAGTAGGCGATTGTCTGAAGGTACGGATAGGCCCAGTGTTCCTTGGTGACCAGCGGGAAGTTAATGTAAGTTCCAGTCTTGAGTTTGATCTTGCCGGCTTTCACTCCCGCTTCCACCATGATCTTTGCGGCTTCGGCGAAGATGATCGGATCTCCAGGGTTGAAGTTGCTTTTCTGACTGTCGATGATCCCGTACTTCACGCCGCAAACCACGAATGGATAGAACCACTGTCCGGGGTTCACGTCGACGAAGGATTCGAGAGTGCCTTCGCAGTTTTTGTCGAGGCCGAAGAGCGCGATTGCAATTTTCAGCGCTTCGGCACGAGTGGGATCGACGAAGGGGAAGAAGTTGTTCTTGTCGGTAAACACGCATTCCCGCCAGAGATAACTCACCGCCTCCTTCACCTCCGAATCATAGATGTCGGTGAAGGGGATTTCCTCAGGGTTGTCGCACTGTTGATTCATCGGGCAAGTCAAGTCGCAGACTTGAGGTTCGCTCGAATCATCGGGCGGATTCGGATCCTTTTGGTAAAGATCCTCCTCCGTGCAGTAGCTCTTTTCCACGTTGGTGAGCTTCAGTGCGGTGTAGACGCCGTTGGTGTAGCGATCATTTCCAATGACACACATCGGTACACCGTTGCCGTCAGTGAAGCCCATCTCGATAGGCTTGTGATCATCGCAGCCTTCGAACTGGAAATGAAGATGGGCACCGACCGAAGGCGTATCACCGACTTCGCCGATCTTCAGGCCCTGGCAGACCTGCTGGCCATCCACGACCGTCACCGAGCCGTCTTTCATGTGGGCATAGCGGCTGCAGATGTTGTTGCCATGATCGATGATCACGGTGTTGCCCCAACCACCACCCTTGTACTTACCATTGGAATCCTTGCCGACCTTAGCAGCAACGACGACGCCGTCTCCACTGGCAAGCACTGACTTCCCAAAGTCATCGGTGCCGGTAAGATTGAAGTCCCAACCGAACTTGCAGAAGTCGAAGCAGCCGTAGTCTGCGGGGTCGTTGGTCGCGTGACTGAGGTGGCAGTAGTTGCCGTAGTAGCCGTTGTCGATCTTGTCGTAGCCCTTGGAATTGCAGTAGTCGCAGTGCTTTTCCCACGACTGCGTGATCTCCCAGTCGTAGCCCTGAGGCACCGGGACCTTGAAGTCGTAGCCGGTGAGCGGGAACGAGGAGCGCCCGTAGACGCTGTCGGTCGTGCTGTCTGGAACGTTCTTGTCGATCTCCGAGGTGTTCGAGTTGCACGCCGTCATCACCATGATGAGGCAGAGGAACTTGTAGAGGTTGCGCAGCATGGCTTTTCTCCTTGTATAAACAGGCCGAGATGTCAAAGAACTTGTCGTGTACTTCACGACTTTAGTTCACCTAGACGAATTGATTCTTCGGAAACTTAGGTATCTTTCGATCCTCTTATTCACGCATGAATCACAATGCACCGCGAATGCTAATATTAGGAAAAATTTTTCAAATAAATCTAAAATTTTAAAAATTAAAAGCTCATAGATAAAACGAAAAATCACTGTTAAAAGTGTTGACGAACCACGTTCAACACAAAATATTTGCCAAAAAAATAAATAGAGAGCCTAATATGGGTATTTAAAAATAATCAAAATTTTATGAAAAGAATTTTTGCATTTTGCTTCCTTTCGGCATTCATATTAACAGCTTGTAATCCGCAAGAAACCAAATCCGTACAAACATCAACTTTGACTCCAAATCAAACAGCAACCTCCACTCCATCTCCTATTTCAACTCAAGAAAATTTGCCAAAAGCTGTTTACAATTTTGCCAACACGCAGTGCAATTACAGTTTTGATTACCCAAAAGAAGCGGAAATCGGCGACAATGATATGGTTCCATTTGAAGAGGAATCTTCGAATGTGTTTGCCTTTTTAAAAGGAGATGGTCGGCTTATAAATATTGAATGTTATTCGACAGATGAAAATCTCAAAGACTACGCCCAAAAAGCTTGGCAAGAAAATAAGGATGATATAGCAAATAAACAGAGCATGGGAATAATGAAAACCGTAGGCGATTTAAATGAAATAAAGTTTCAAGATGAAGAAGCGTATAAATTTTCTCTAACTGGTAGTTATAAATATCCAAACGATGGAGGCGGAGAGATTTTAAAAGATCCAACAACTATAATTTTTATTAAACATAATAATGTAAATTACGAAATTATTTATCTCGCCGATAATCAAAAATCTGAAGCTGTTTTAAGTTCATTCAAATTTACAAAATAGATCTCTCCCCACTCAAAAGCCCCGACCTTCCATCGGGGCTTTTAATTTTCACTACTAATTTTTTTTCTACTTCGACTGACTGATTTTTAGCATCACCGAGTTGGAAATATTCGCGACATTCTGATCATAGAATGAAGTGATTTTCGCTGGATCGGCATAGAATTCTCCAGTATTCACCACTTTCGCATAATAAGTGATATTCGCCTTAGATGTTCCACCAACAACTTCCTTGAAATATGGGAACCAGCAGAAACTTATTTCTTGTCCGTTCATGTAGAATGGATAGCTCAAATCCGGATCAAAACCCCCACTATACATAGGCATATAACCCATCATAGGAGTCAATCCGCTCGGCAATATATCCGTCACTTTATAGAACGGATAAGCCACGCTTCCGGGATTATTCAAAGTAATCATTATTTTCACTACATCACCTTCATTTAATTGAGTAGTCTCTTTGCCGTTTACGAAATATTTTCTCGTAATCTGCAGACGACTATCAGTCTTGAATTGTTCAGGTTCCACATTCAATTTATAAGTCAAAACTGCCGCCAAAGATCCTTTATCGACAGTCGCAGCCACGGTGTCTCCGGGAGAAGCCAAAACAGATTTTACTTCACCGGTTTCCAAGCTCACATTCTCCTGAGTTTGATTTAATTTATATTTAAATTTCACCGGTTCGATCTTGGCATTTTTCAAGCTGCCGGTGACATAACCCAATTCATACAAATTGGTCAAATCTTCATTTCCAAATCCTTCCAATTTTACGCCGTTCCATAATTTTTCCGCGGTCTGCACATCATTTACCATAGCGGCCAAATCGGCACCCAAAGCGAGATTATGAACGCCCTTATTGCTTGTGTCAGTAGTAAGGCCGGCTTGTACTTCTTGCAAGATTTTTTTTGCTTCCGGATAACTTCCAATTTTCGCATAAGCAAGACCAAGATAAAGTTTTTCTTCCACGGTCAGATCAGGCACTTTTTGTATTTCTCTCAAATCCAAAAGCACAGGTTCTTTCATTCCGGACAAACCAAGTAGAGACAAAATGATTTCATCTACATTGGATTTTGAATCTTTCAAAATTCCATAGAAATAATCTTTAAGTCCACGTTGGCTATATCTATCCAAATTTACATCGAAAGTCACGATCAAAGCTGAAAGTTTTAAATCGGTGCCACTATAAGGCAACAAAGTTAATCCATCATGTCTCTGATATGCTTCCAGAATGTAATTTCCTTGATCTTCATCATATGACTCAAAGTCTTTATTAAAATATTTTTTGAGAATATCAGCCGCCGCTTTGCTGGCCACAATTTGATCAAGTCTCTTGCCCTTATCGTAATAAAGCGACAACAAATTATTGTAGTAATAAGCCGCTCCGCTATCCATGAAAGTAACTTCCGTCTGCCCTTGTTTACCAAGATCAAAGACAGTCTTGTCATCAATATTTCTAATGATTTTTACCACATCCTGGCTCAAGCGTGATCCCTTCACTTCAAAACTTTTTTTCAAAGCATCTTTCATTGATCCGGAATCAGCCTTCACAGTCACATCATGCGTGCCAATATTCAGACCTGGTAAATTGAAGTAAATGCCTTTGAACACTTTGCCTGAAAGCGTATCGCTTGCCTTACCATCGACTTCAGGTTTGAAACTTACATCATCTCCGGCTTTCACGGCATTGCCATAAGCACGGAATTTAATAGTAGGTTTATCTTTCACTGAATACTCACGATTAAGCACCATGTCCACAAAGAATGGCAAAGTGACTTTTACATTTTTCGTATCAGTACCAGCACTCAAAGAATCAATATTTATCGCTGTAGCTACCACTCTCCAAGAAGTGATATTGTCCGGCACTTTAAACTTCACTGAACCATGCCCATCAGGACCAACATCCACGCTTGAGAAGAGGGAAGTATCTTTAAATTCTTGTCTTACATAATATCCGCCATCACCTTTATCATTATGAACAAAATAGCCATTGGCGAAATAAGTGTGATAGTCTTTGATCTCAATATTGTATACGTCCACAGGATCTATGACGCGTTTCATTGAAGTGATTTTGACTATATTGCCTTTTTCATCAACCATACTGTCTCCAAGTCGTAAGTTGGCAACTTTATTCCATCCACCGTTCGCGAACACCACGTGTTCTGTCGTGACTTTGAGATTTTCATTAATCACAATATATTCTGTAACGTGTTTCATTGTTTTACCCGTCACTTCCGCCGGTATCAGACGAGGTGAATTTTCATCGGCTTTGGTCAAAATTTTATCTCCTTTTTGAATATCTTTGATGGCCTTTGTTTTTCCATCAGCCATGGAAATTTGCGTGTCTCCCGTAAAACATCCGCCTTTACCTCCCGCATCACTTCTGGAATTCAGTGGATTATTATGAGTGAAATATGAATAAAGAATTCCACTGTTATTTTCAGCATAAATTTGTGATAGAGGATCAGTCATTCCGGCATAAACAGCCTTATAATAAGCTTCATCAACTACATTGAAATTAACCTTTGATGCCGTAGGCACGCCATTTTTATCAGTAACATAAACTGATAAATTCACATCTTCACCCGGCTTGTAATTTCCCTTATCACTATCAATTTGGATATTCAACTTCTTCATTTCCTGCTTGTAACCAATGTCTACGCTATAAGCCGGTTTATAAGTCTTGCCATCAAACCACACCGCCTCCACATAAACATTTGGCACGTTTTCTTTCGCGAATTTGAAAGAATAATACGGAGAATTTTCCACTTCATACTTTTGAATACCGTTACTTTCCCGCAAGAACATGAAACTGCCTTTTGTATCTTTAGGCAGATTAACATCGGAATTTCTGGCTATGGCCGTATTAACGGTTTCTCCTACGTCAAATTTATAATTTGACTGATTCCATTCATTATTTTCAGCACCATTCAAAACCTTCACGCTATAGTAATCATAACCATAATTACTATCACTCATATCACCATAAACATAAGTCGTATCATTAGCGATTTTACCATTATCGTCCTCCGCTTTTAAAGTGACATAATAATATTTATCCGGGTCTATTGTCATCTGATAACTCGCTTGACCATTATCATCGGTTTTACCTTCTATTGTGGCGACTTTTTGCTCCTCTTTTTTATAATCGTAAGTTTTAGCGGTCACCTTGTTTATAAAGTCATAATATTCACCGGTCTCCACTTTATTCCAACTAACTTGTGTCACCGTTCCAGTAAATTTTCTATTTTTCGCCACATCGCCAAGATAATCAGTATAATATGCATTTTTATCTTCATTTATCTTTGTGAGATCTATCCAATTTGTTTTGAATAAGAAATTAGCGACCACCGAACCATCTTGTTTTTTGCTTGTATCGGCCTTACCGGCGATATTTAAATGAGAATTGAAAATTCTTATATTACTGTCAGCCTGAATAGCGCTTTGTTCAGATAATTTTGATTCTACTTGGTAATAGAAGTAGTTTTCATCAGGACAATATCCTCCATCATAACTGGAACAGTCACTGCCTTTGGCAACCATTTTTCCATGAGCTTCACCATTTTCATCGGTGACGTATGTTTTAGTGGCATTTTCAAGTTGGCCGTTATCCACGACTTGTAAATTTGGAACCGGCGTGCCATCGAAGAATTCTGATTTTATCGAAAAATTTACATTATCTCCGGCAAACACCGCTGCTTTATCGCTTTGCATTGTTAGATCATAGGCCGGTTTCACATAGTTATCCACGTCGAACGAATTATTTAAAATAACCTTATCCTTTTGGTAAATGAATAAACTATAACTTCCAGGAGTAAAACTCTTGATATCAAAATCTCCTTCAAAACTACCATCGCCATTCACTGTTATTGGAATTTCACGCACCAATACATCCCCATTGTACATTAATTTCATCGTTGGATTGTCTAGTTTTGATACGCCATTTTTTGGCTTAATAAAGCCCCAGAAATGTACGTTGTCAGTAGGCTTATATCTTGGGCGGTCAGTGATAAAGGTATGCCAATAATTCGATTCTTCATCAACGTAATAAGCTACATAGCTATCCAGAGGAGTAACCAAAACTTTGCCATCATTCGAAGTTATTTTTACGAAAGTATCAATGACAGGGGACTCATCTTTTTCAAAAGTTGTCCAAGCCGCTGGCGTTGTGAATTTAGCAACACCATCTTCACCGGTTGTTATGTTTTGATCTACATTATCAAGTTTAACTGTCGCACCACTTACAGGTTTTCCTGTCTTCAAATCATTCACCCACACGATTGTATCGGTAGTTGAAAGAGTAAGATAAGCTGACAAATCAGTTATTTGCACTAAGGTTTGAGCCTTTTTCCCATCAGAATCAACCTGGAAAAGATAGTAACCGGCATCCAAAGTTTTTTCCGGTAAATACACATAGGAAATCCAACCCGGTTTTTCCACCATTCCCTGAAAACTTCCCAAATCTTGCAAACCATCGATTGAATGTGAATATTTTCCTCTGGCCGCGTAAGCCCATTGAGGAACATTAAGAGAATTTTTCAATTCTCCCAAATATTGATTCAAATCTTTGTATTTATAAATCTCAATTTGTAAATCTTTTTGAGTTTCAACTGAAGAATTATAAACGTAATAATCCAAAGCTATCGGTGCATTTGTGGCCATTTCATAATAAGCTTTATTAAAGCTGAAGTTGCTTGTGGTTCCTTTAATATCAGTAGTTTCGAATTGGAATGCAAAGTCTTTATCCAACTTTTTATCGCTACCCTCTATACCAAAACCCTTTTTAATTTTGACCGTGTAAATCGTGCCCGAAGCCAATTCATTTTTAGGAACAAAGGCCAAAATTCTATCGTGCTTTTCAAAGCGTCCATCAACTTTCGGACTTATTTCAAAATAATTTTGAATATTTTTGAAATCAAAATTGTCATGACTGAAAGTAATTTCAATGCCGGTATTCGCCGTTACACTTGCGGATTGATTTGTCGGCCAAGTGCCAACAATCTTGAAAGTATCCTGAATTTGATAAGCCCAACTTTGATCTCCATGATCGGTCTGAATGCTGAAATTATAAATAGTATTGGCTTCCATGCCTTTTACCGGTTTCACCTCATATTTATCTTTTCCTGATTTTGAAATATTCAATTTAACATCCGGCTCAACTTTCAAATTATCTTTAATTACACCCACATCTAGATCTTCCGAAGAAGTTAAAGTAAATGCGCTATCACTGGCCACGCCACTGGCGTCTTCACTTATGGCAGTCATTTCAAAGTTCGCATGCACCACGCCGATTCTGCTGCCAAACCAGCCTCTTAAAGTGCTGCTGAACACCAAAGCCACGATCAGCAACATCGATAATACTGAAATCGACACCAATCTTTCAGGCATTTTGAAAAGTGATTTGAAGAAATCTCCAAAAGTCGCTCTTCTATCTGTCACGTCTTCATTGTGTTCTTCGGCAACATGCTTTTTCTTCATATCAACTTTTTTTAAAATATGATGCCATAGATATTCATTGCTTTTATTAAGCTTTAGGTTATCCACCGACCTGTTTGTATATTTTTTATCCATATTTAGGCTAGGTTAGGTGATAATAATTCTCTCAAATTTGTCATTGCTCGATGTATTGTTGCTTTTACCGCGCTTTCAGACGTATCGATAGTGTCAGCAATTTCTTTCTGTGATAATCCTGTAAAGTAGTACAAGCTGATAATATTTTGATGTTCCGGTTTTAACGTGGCCAAAGCATCACTCAGTTTTGTCAGTTCTTCATCTCCAAATAATGTTTTATCCAGTTCCTTTAATTCTTCTCTCGCGTCCGCCGCCAATGCCTCATGTCCCTCTGGAACATCCTCCAAAGCTGTGGAAGACGGATGACGTCGCTGATTTTTCAAAGCGTTTATTGCTATTCTGTACAACCAGATTTTGATGGATACGCCGGTCCATTTGAATTTGTGTAGGCTTTCAAAAGCCTTGATAAAGGTGTCAGCCGTCAGGTCATAGGCAACCTCTGAAGAGAGAGTTCTTTTGACCAGATATTTGAGAATCATCTCATAGTAGAATTCATAGATTTTCTCGAATACTTGAGGATTATCTTTGAATTCAACTAATATCTGCTGCTGGACCTCGGAAGGAAGATCCTGGGACATAAGATATGGTTAAATAGTTTATAAGTGCCCACTAAAATTACCCGTACACTATCAATAACACCGGATTTTGAAAAGGTTGTGTTTTTGCGTAGATGTTTTTTAGTTTAATCTGTAGAAACACCTACAAAGGCTACAAAAATAAGCATTTTTATGATATAATTAATGGCAGAATAGCATCAAATAAACATGAAAAATAAACATAGACGAACCTATTTCGCGATAATTTTCACCATAAGCTTGATTATATTCAGCATCGAAAATTCCTCGGTGGGAAAATTTATCAAACCTTCTATGTTTGTCGATTTTACCGTTGAACAAAGTCGCAAAATTTCTATAGCCAGCAAAATTGAAAATGATCTACAGTCGACTCAAAACGTGCTCGATAATTGTGATGTTGTGGTTGTTGGTGGTGGCGCGGCCGGTACTGCTGCAGCCATACAATCCGCCAGAATGCATGTAAATACTTGTATTATTGAACAAACCGATTGGCTCGGTGATGTTTTAACCGGTTCCGGAGTGTCAGCCATCGATGGAGATCCTCAAAAAACTTCCGGCATTTTTCGCGAATTTTTGGATAGGGTAGTCAATTATTATCGCTTACGGAATCAACTCAACGAGACGCATCAATGCAAGGTAAGTCCATTTTGTTTTGAACCTGAAATCGGAGCGGCAGTATTAAATCAAATGGTTTCACAAATTCCCGCTCTTCATGTTTATTTCAATTCGTATGTCACAAAAGTTTATCGTGATGGCAATATTATCAAGGGCGTGAGATTTCGTACCGATGGTGGAGATGATTATATAGTTCCTGCTCATGTGGTGATTGATGCCACTCAATTTGGGGATGTCATGTATATGGCCGACGTTCCTTACGATATTGGAATTGATCGCGATTCAACTGAGTTACATGCAAAAGTAGCTTCCCAGTGTATTCAACCAATTACCTATGTAACCGTTCTTAAATTTGCTGGAAAAGACGTGACAATTCCAAAACCTGATAATTACAATCCTGATAATTACAAATGTACAATCTCAAATAAGCTTTGTCCCAAGACCAATAGTCAATTCGATATGGATCGTCTTGTCACTTACGGCCTTCTTCCAAACAATAAATTAATGATTAATGTTCCAAGCCATTCTTATGGCAATGACTATGATGCCACGGATTCAGACTTGGACAATTTCAGTCGTAACGACATTTTAAAAAAGGCCAAGGATTATTCCAAAGGATATATTTATTTTTTACAAAAAGAGCTTGGTTTTTATGAATACGGCCTAAGTGATGATTTTGGCACTGATGATCAATTTGCCAAACTTCCTTATGTCAGAGAAAGTCGTCGTTTAGTGGGCGAATATCGTCTTCAAGAAAATGATGTTTTGCCTGATGTCAATGGCCGTTCAAAAGTCTTTACGGATAGTATTGCTATTGGCGACTATCCGATAGATTTACATTTTTGTGAAAAAGGAAAAGGCGATTTTTATTATCCAATTCCACCCTATCAAATTCCATATGGCATAACTATTCCTAAAGACATAGATGGTTTTATGTTGGTTGGTCAAAATATTTCCGTCAGCCATATAGTGAATGGTACCACCAGAATGCAGCCTGTCATGATGCAAATAGGTCAAGCCGTGGGTATGGGTGCCGCATTGTCGGTTATTGATAATGTCGAACCTAGGAATGTTTCCATTCCCAAATTGCAGGAAAAATTGGTTTCATCAGGCTCTCGTCTCTTATATTTCAGTGACTTGAATGCCGACAATTTTGCTTATCAATATGTGACAAAATTAGCCTTAAGGAAAATTTTACACGGCTATAACGATCTTTCATTTAAACCAAATAATCCGGTAAATAATTACGATGCGACATTTATGTTCGCCAAAGCCTATAACCCGAACGATAACAATCTCGATTATGGTAGCGCTCTGAATTTATTGAAAGAGAAAAATATCGCCGATCAGTCCATTGACCTTAGTGACATTGAACAACCTTTGACCAGAGAAGAAATGGCCCATTTGATTTCCAGATTCATTGACCCTTCTGATAATTATAGAAGCTCAAATCAATATTTTGTAGACGTGAATAAGAAAAATCCTTTCCGCAACGACATTGCAAAATTGGCAGGCATGAAAATAATAAGCACCAGCCAAAATCGCTTTAGACCCGGTGATGTTGTTACTCGCGCTGAAGCGGTGACAATGCTTGGAAAAGCATTGGATTACTCTACTGAATCCTCTGTACAGTAGTGATTTTTTTAGGATCGGGATTAATTGGATTACCATCTAAATCCTTAATTCCTTTCAAAGTGATATTATAGCGTTCCTCGTTTTGATAAGTCATGCCGCCCACGTTAATCCAAATGGTTTTCCCCAACTGCTGAATATCCAAAATCTTTATTTTATCCGTTTGATCCGGAACTTTTTCATTGCTGTCTTCAATTAAAAAATTACTATCATTTACCGGAGCCACATCTTTGTTAAATGTAATCGTTAGCTTGCTTAAAGAATCTATATTTTGGTAAATGACAAAAGGGGATCTGGCTATCTTCTTAAAGCTCAATTGCAGATTTAGATCATTTTTTAGAGTACTATTATATATCGCAAAATTTTCCTTGGTCTGAAAATTATCCGACAATACTTCGTAGTCATTAGGCAGCGTAACTATTACTGAATAATTATCATTTAAAGCCCCGGATTGTTTCGGAATATACAAGTGATAGGCATCATTTTTAATCAATGAATTTGGCAAATTATAGGTATAGGAGAAAGATTTTTCTTCGCCCGGTTTCATTTTTATAAACCCTTCGTAGACATGCAAATATCCCTCATCGTGTTCACTAAAATCTTCAATATTATTTTTATCGGATGCGGTTAGTTGCACGCCTTGAGGTGTATATAATCTTACAAATCCATTGTAGTCACCACTTATTGGAAGATTTTCAGTGCCAAAATATTTAAAATCAATCTTTGTTGTAGCCCTTAAATTGAAATCATCTCTTGGCGATTTTTTATCAAAAGTTAAATTATAACTTATATTTTTAGAGATGTATCTGTCTGCCTTCAGTCCGCCGAGATTAGCTGTATTTACAGCCAAAAAGTCTCCACCGTTATAATCCTGCCAAGCCCCCGCCCAATTGCGGTCAATCATCAATTTTTCTAAATCATCATCTTCAAAGAAAATTTGAATATTTTTATTATTTAGACTTTCTTTTACTACTCCCAAAGAATCACCAATAAGACTTGGACTCAAAACGATTTTTTTCGTCAATTCTTTGCTGAAATTTTTTAAAATATCTTTACGATTTTTTAAATCTTCAGTGCTATGTCTGTCTATATCATTTACTGAATATTCCAAATCGGCAAACAGGGAATTGTGATCAAAAGTCATATTATCCACGGAAACTGATCCTGTTTTTGCCAATAAATCTTCAAGAAAAGAATAATTTATGGCAACCACGCCATCAATTTTTAAATCCGGCTTGGTAAGTCTGAGCATCTTCTCCAAACTTTTCGCCGAATATCTGAAATCAGGCGAAAAATTAGCATCTCTGAATGAATAACTTAATTTTTCTCCTCCCTTATCGAGCATCGTATTTAAGGGATATGGAGGTTCTATATACGCATGCTGATCAGTCGTTCCGTATACATTATTAATTTGCAAATCCTGAAAAAATCCATGATTAAATTCAAGTATGCCATATGCCGTAATAAATCCTCCAGCCGGTCTTATTTCGTTGTTATTTTGGAAAACGATCAGGTAATTTTTTTCTCCTTCAAAAAGTCCGGAAATTTTTGGATATTCTGCGAGAATTTTATAATCGCCAAATTTGTATCCCATCCACAAAAATAAAATCACCAAAATTCCCAGTATTGCTGTGACAATAAACAGGCACGCCTTCAATATGACGTTTAAAATTTTACTTTTTTGTCTGGTCATTTAGATTAAATTATTTCACCACGAAGCCGACGATTTTGCCTGGCACATAAATCTCTTTCACCACTTTTCCTTGTGCCAAATATTTCAAAACATTTTCATTTAAACGGGCCATTTGGATAGCTTCCTCTTGTGTAGTTGCCTTGCTGACTTCGATCTCTCCACGAACTTTACCATTAACCTGCACGCCAATTCTCACGGTATCGTCTACAGTTAATTTAGGATCATATTTTGGCCAGCCTGCGTCAAAAATACTGTATTTGCCTCCAAGTTTCGCCCAGCATTCTTCCGCCAAGTGCGGCGCCAAAGGAGCAATCAACTGAGCGGCAATTTTTTTTGTAGCTTTGTTAAGCCCATTCTTCAAACCAAAATTTGTAAACTCCATCAGTGCGGCCACAGCCGTGTTGAAATGAAACTTCTCAATATCTTCAGTAACTTTTTTTATCAATTTGTGTAAGGCGATTTGCATCGCTTTTTCATCAACAACTTTTGCGTCTTTTGAGCTAAGCATCGTCCAAAATCTCTCCACAAATCTGGCAATGCCAGTAATACCTTTATCACTCCAGTCTCCACCATCCGTAAACGGTCCCATAAACATTAAATACATTCTGAAAACATCACTGCCGTATTTTTCCACAAACTCATCCGGACTCACCACATTGCCTTTTGATTTACTCATCTTGGCACCATTTTTTGTAATCAGACCTTGATGTACGAGTGTCTTGAATGGCTCAGCCTTTGGATCACCAACTAAAACTTTATGAATAAAACGAGCGTAAAGCAGATGCATACAAGCATGTTCCGGTCCGCCAATGTACATATCCACCGGCATCCATTTTTTAATAATCTTCTTATCAAAAGCCTGCTTTTTATCCTTTGCACTCAAATATCTAAGGAAATACCAGCTTGAACAAATAAAAGTGTCCATTGTATCTACTTCACGATTTGCCTTGCTTTTGCACTTTGGGCATTTTGTGTTTACAAATGAAGGCACTGAAGCGAGTGGAGCTTTACCTTTTGGTTTATAATCAACATTTTTCGTAGGCAGTATCACCGGCAAATCTTTATCCGGCACCGGAACTTCTCCACATTTCGGACAATTTATAATAGGAATCGGCGCGCCCCAATAGCGTTGTCTGGAAAGCAACCAATCGCGAAGTTTATAATTTATAGCTCGTTTGCCTAAGCCTTTACCTTCAAGGAAATCTATTATTTTTGGCAAAGCCTTACGATTATTCATGCCACTAAAACCTTCAGAATCAAATAAAATTCCATCGCCCGTATACGCGCCTTGAAAATCTTTTGGATCTATTTTTTCTCCATTTTCCGAAATTACAAATTTAAGCGGAATATTATATTTTCTGGCAAATTCAAAGTCTCTTTGATCATGCGCATCTGCCATCACGATTCCGGTTCCGTACATCAAAGCGAAATTTGCTATATACACCGGAATTTTTTCTCCATTCACGGGATTGATGACATATTTACCGATGAAGCAGCCGATTTTGTCTTTACCGGTATCGGAAGTTCTTTCAATGATAGTTTGACGATTAATCACACTGCGAATTTGCTTTACTTCCTGCTCATATTTAGTGCCTTTGGTTAATTCATCCACCAATGGATGTTCCGGCGCCATCACAACATAAGTTACACTGTAAATAGTATCCGGACGAGTGGTATAAGCAGTCAGCACGTCATCACCATCGGAAAGTCTAAAATAAATATCACAACCACTGCTCTTACCAATCCAGTTTTTTTGCATCAGCTTGGTTTTTTCCGGCCAATTCAATCCCGCGTTATCCAGTAAAGCTTCGGAATAATCACCAATTTTGAAAAACCATTGATAAAGTTTTTTTTGAATAATCACCGTACTGCAACGTTCACATTTACCATCCTGTACTTGTTCGTTTGCCAAGACAGTCTGACAACTCGAACACCAATTCACAGGAGCATCTTTTTTATATGCCAAACCTTTTTTATACAATTGCAAAAATACCCATTGAGACCATTTGTAATAATCAGGTCTTGAAGTTACCACGGTTTTGTCCCAGTCATACATTGTTCCCATAGCGCTGAGCTGTTTGATCATGTATTTGATATTTCTCTCGGTACTTTGCTGCGGAGGCACACCTGTTTTAATGGCGTAGTTTTCAGCCGGTAAACCAAAACTGTCAAAACCCATAGGTTCAAAAACATTGTAACCGTTCATTCTTTTATATCTTCCCCAGCTATCCGCCGGAGCGAAATTATACCAATGTCCCACATGAAGCTTGTCTCCGGATGGATAAGGAAACATTACCAAATTATAATACTTCGGCTTTTTACCGCTCGAGGCTAAATTTGTTTTATACAATTTTGAAGAATTCCACTTTTTCTGCCATTTCTGTTCAGTGGCTCTGGCTTTATAGGAAGAAGACATAAAAAATCCGTTAATATTTAACGGAGCGAATTCTACTCGCAGACGCTATTGTAAGCAAGAAATTGCGGTACCTTTTCAATAGTGATAACTCAATTTTACCAACAATTTATCGGTCTGATCATTTACATCTTTAATTTTTGGATAAATACCATCCAACCAAGACTTTTGAGCATCTTCAGAATCGTCTGTAGAATTTGAATTTTCTAGCTTTTTACCATTTCCTCCAACTTTATCTGTAATATCTTTTACGGAGAAATTTATGCCCATCATTTTTCCATCATGATCTTTTACACTTTGAGCGCTCAAAATAACGATTTTCATACTATTGGAATCCGTACCAATTCTGATTGGACCTATTGAATCTATAGTTTGTTCAGAAACAGAAAGTTTGCCCAACACCGCAGCTACTTCCGAGAAATCATCTTTATCTACGTACTTATATATTGGCTGTTTAACAATATCCTCACATTTTTGACCCAGCAATTTACAAAATTCCTTACTCGTAACAAGAATATTTCCACTCAAATCGGTGGAAAACCCGGTTTTACTTATATCAATAGAAGAACCGCCGCCTTCTTTTTCAGCGCCTCCATGAGAACCCATCACATTGGCGCCTCCCTCGCTGGCGACATTAGCATCTCCTCCCAAAAAGAAAATCATTGTGGAAAGTGATATTACGAACAGCGCGATGGCAGAAATAGCGATCTTTTTATTTTGTGAAATTTTCTGCATTCTTTATTTTTGTTTTTATGAACTTGCTATTTGTTCGATAATATTATATAATAATAACGCAGATATGTCAAATAAATAACCAAACAAAAATGGATAATACAAATGCCGATTCTTCGATCCTGCTGCCGATTTTGAGGCAGATTCCACTTTTTGCCACACTCGATGAAAATGCTCATAAGGAGATCATTTCTCGCATAGTATTAATGTACTATCCGGCTAATTATCAATTATTCAAGGAAGGGGATGAAGGAGATGCCCTATACATACTTAAAAGAGGACAAGTTCACATCTATCACGAACCTAAAGATGCCAGTGAACTTCCTAAAAAAATTGCCGATATAAATGATAAAGGTTTTTTTGGTGAAATGGCCTTAGTATCAGATCAACCACGTAATGCCGCCGCCAAAACAACTATGGAATCTGAAGTTTTTATCCTTAGCAAAACTGATTTCAAAAAGCTCTTGGATTCCAATACTTCTTTAGCCGAACAAATCAGCGCCACCATGGTAGACCGTATTAAACAAAATGACCTAAATAAATAATGATTCTAGGATATTTAATTCTCGCACATTTACTGGCGGATTTTGTTTTTCAACCAACACGTTTGGTGCTTTGGAAAATGAAAAGCAAATACGGAGTTTTAGTGCACGTATTGGTGCATTTCACCATCAATCTTTTAGTTCTGTCGCCATTTATTATAAATGGTTATTACTGGCCTATTTTAGCCGCTTTTGTCATCTGTTTCGCCCATTTCTGGATAGATCAAGCCAAAATCAGCTATGACCTCAAGCACGATAAAAAAGTTATGGCTTTTCTTATGGATCAGCTCATGCACCTTTTGACCATCATGTTGGTCTATTTTTTCGTGCAAAATCTGACTTTAAACCTTCCAATTAAAGGATTTTATGCGATTTATTCCGATATTCGCATTGTCATATTTTTCTCCTTTCTAATTTTATGCAGCAGCGTAGTTGAAATTTATCATTTTCAAAAAATACGCGAAAAGAAGCGTGATGCCACTCTAAAGTTTCATCCTCGCAATATTTTCTTGAGAATCTTGGTTTTTACCCTAGTCTATGTCCTATTTATGGCGCTTAGCTATTATGCACGTGCTCCTCTGCAATAGTTTCCGGAACTGCTTCACGAGCTGAAAGCTCTTTTTCGTTGGTTACAGCCAAAAAAGTGTAAGTCCACACCGTATAAGAGAAAATTTCAACGATTCCCGTAAGATATGCCGCCAAAATCAAAGCAATTAAACCTACAATACCACCCACAATCACTCCTGTTACAGGAAGAGTCACCGTGGCCAGATAACCTGTAATCAGCACTATCAACGCCGGGATTAAAAATACCATCACCACTTGAATAATAATTCTCAAACCAATAATAATCATCAAAATACTGATCAAAAAGGTATATTTCCAATGCATAATCACCAATTTGGCACTTTTTTTCATGGCTGAAAATATCGGTTCATTATCAATTACTATATAAAAATCAGTATAGGTGAAAAGCAAAGTCAAAATGAATCCAAGAACAACCAGTATAATAAACAGAGGCAATAAAATTTTAAATATCACCGGCCCCAAATTTCTTAATACGAAAGACATTTCAATCAGAATCGAGAAAAACCCAAAAGTATTTATCAGTAAATGATATTCGAACAAAGGTAAAAAAGACATCATTCCATGTCTAAATCCGGTACCCACACCGGCCTTTTGACCATTTTTGTTTCTGGCAATTACTTGAATTGCCGCGGCCTTGGCTAAGGTAGGATATAAAAAGTAAAAAATTGCAAAAATAGCCGCAAAAACTACCAATGGCACCGTTAGAGAAAGGTTAGTTTTTATAAAATCCAAGATAAAACCCACCACTTGGCTCAAAAAACTATGTTCTTCACTGCTAAAAAGGTAAGAATTTTTAAAAGCAAAAAATTGATAGGCGATATAGCCGACACCTACCGTGGTAGTCAGCAAACATGAGAAAAATCCGAACCAGATAATTAGTCTTTTATTAGATTGAGTATACTTCCAGGAATCCGCAATTATTTGACGGTAATTCATACCTAAGGATTCTATCGTGGACCATTCCAAAGTCAACATCGCATTAAAAAATCGTCCAGAAACCCAGATTCAAGGTTAAAACCGACCACTTTGGATGAGTGAAGCATATATTTGATTAGGTGTTTTGTAATTAAGTGATTTTCTTGGCCTGTTGTTGAGCTTTTCTTGAATTTCATAAATTTGAT
>Ga0172370_10002433_pt1 | contig 26915 bp, 19 predicted proteins | sample LakKiv5m_FD_114538 | JGI IMG/M metagenome (GOLD analysis project Ga0172370, IMG submission 114538) | Freshwater microbial communities from Kabuno Bay, South-Kivu, Congo - kab_022012_11.5m | ecosystem: Environmental > Aquatic > Freshwater > Lake | place: Democratic Republic of the Congo...
GTTCAGTATGAACCGAAAGTTGCCATTAAGCTGGCAGCGGACCTTAAAACCCTTCCCACTGACAAACCGGTTGCAGTGTATTGCTACACCGGGCAAACCAGTGCTTTCCTGTCAGCTTATCTCAGGCTTCTGGGGTATGATGCCAAATCGATCCTTTATGGTGCCAATGGCATGATTTACGATCAGATGGTTACGGCAAAAATGACCGTGTTCAACGATGCTCAGATCATGGGCTACGAATATGTTAAATAGTTGATTTTTACCTCATAGTTTGTTGATATTTTTGTTAGGTAACGTGAGAAAGCAAAGGTCCCGGAAATTTCCGGGACCTTTTTGTTTGGCAGCGGTAATTCCTGTTATCAAACAGAAGCAGGCGATTTTATGGCTTTATTTTGTAAACTTGCAACTGTAGTTTGTATCTGTTTCATCTAATTGCTGTTTCGTATCATGAATAAACTTTTCCTTGCTTTCCTGCTTTCGGCAGGAATCCTTTCTGCGCGTCCGTTGAGTGCCCAGAATAATTCTGGATCCGGTGTAAAGGATTATAAATCATATCCTTACTGGATTGAGATGATGGCTGACCGCAATGTTAATTTCTATGAAACCCAGAAGGCATTTTACACCTACTGGGAAGGTCGTGATGTAACCCGCGGATCAGGTTACAAACCCTTTAAACGTTGGGAATATTATTGGCAAACAAGAATTAATCCGGATGGGACCTTTCCCGCCCCGGACCATGTGTACCGTGAATATACCAATTACGTGGAGGCTCATCCGGTCAGCGACCGTCTGAAAACCGGCAATCCGCAGTGGATTGAGCTGGGGCCTAAAACCCGCCAGAATTACGGTGGTTATACAGGCGTGGGCAGGGTCAATGCCATTGCCTTCCATCCTACCGACACAGCTACAGTATATGTGGGAGCCCCGTCAGGGGGGTTCTGGATCACCCACGACGGCGGGAAAAGCTGGACTTCTTACACCGACAACATGCCGACCCTCGGAGTTTCTGCCATTCTGGTTAACGAAACTGATCCCAATACCATACTGATCGGAACCGGTGACCGTGACGGAGGTAATGCGGCAGGGATGGGTGTCTTTCGCAGTACCGACGGTGGCCAAACTTTTGCCCCCTTCAATGAGGGGATGGGAAATGTTACCGTTTCCATGTTTGCGCGGGATGAAAATAATGCCAGGCATATTCTGGCAGCTTGCAACGGTGGCATCTTTAATACCACCGACGCTGGAACTACCTGGACCAAAACATCTCCCGATAACAGCAACTTTAAGGACATTAAATTCAAGCCGAAAAGCAGCACTGTTGCTTATGCCACCTCAAACACCGGTTTTTACCGTACTGAAAATGGCGGGACCACCTGGACACTGCTACCGGCCGCCACGGCCAACTATCCGACCGGCGGACGTCTTGTTATTGGGGTTACAGCTGGCAACGACAGCCTGGTGTATCTTGTTGGAGGTGCCGCTGCCTTCCAGGGCTGCTTCCTTTCGAGGAATTTTGGCCAAACATTCACCACTCAATCAACTACCCCAAATATTCTGGGATATGCCTATGAGGGCAATGATGAAAAAAGCCAGGCATGGTATGATCTGATGATCCACGTGGATCCGCAGATTCCGAACCTGGTTCATGTAGGTGGGGTGAACCTCTGGAAATCATCAGATGCCGGAAAAACCTGGACTATCACTGCACATTGGTGGGGCGACCGCACGAATGAAGTTCATGCCGACCAGCACACCTATGCTTACAATCCTAAGAACGGTCGCATTTATGCCGGCAATGACGGCGGGATCTATTACACACCCAATCAGGGAGCTACCTACACTGAGATCAGTGAAGGACTTGGTATCGGTCAGATTTATAAGATCGGACAGAGCGCCACTGTCAGGGATAAGGTTACTGCAGGCTTCCAGGATAATGGTTCGTCAACCTACATCGGCACCACCTGGCTTAATTCAGGAGGTGGCGATGGCATGGAATGCGCCGTGGATCCGCTTGACTCGAGATGGAGCTACACTTCCCTGTATTATGGTGCCCTCACCCGTTATTATACCAATTCAAATGGTTCCCCTGTTGCCGGAAAGGGTAGAAACGGCATCAACGAGGAGGGTGCATGGGTCACCCCGTTCCTGATCAGTGAATGGAATGGAAATGTCATGGTGGTTGGTTATAAAAACATATGGATATCCACCAACATCCGTAACACAACCGCACCCATAACTTTTACAAAGATTTCCAACAATCTGGCCAACCGCAATGATGTGAACATGAGCGGCTTGGAGCAGTCACCTGCAAATGAAAACCTGCTGTTTGCGATCCGCTCTGACGGAAAGCTTTTCAGAACCGACAGCCTGATGAGCAGCACCGTTACCTGGATGGATCTTACTTCCAAACTGCCTGTTTCAGGAACAGCCAATGATATTGAATGTCATCCGTATGACGAAAACATCGCATACCTCGCAACTGGCCGTAAAATCTACAAATCGGTAAACAAAGGATCCACTTGGGAGAATATTTCCGGAACCCTTCCCAACATTAACATCAACAGTATTGCTTATGATAAGACCAGTGTTGATGGAATTTACCTTGGTACGGATGCAGGTGTTTATTACAGGGATGCCGATATGACCGACTGGATATTGTATGGCCAGAATTTGCCTGTTTCTGTCGAAGTAACCGAAGTGGAGATATATAACGACAGATTGAACAGGAACGACTCCCGTTTGAGGGCCTCTACCTATGGCCGTGGAATGTGGGAAACCACCCTGGCTCCGTCAAATCCGGTACTGCCTCCAACGATGCTGATTGCTGAGGAGATCGATCGTTCGGCTGAACTTACCTGGAGGCCGCCATTCTATGAGCAGAGTGTTTCAGGATACAGAATCTACAGAAATGATTCATTATTAGCCACAGTAACCGGCGCGACTTCCTATTCCGACAGGTCGATCCTCCCTGATATCACATATTATTACAAGGTTTCGGCACTATATGGAACTACCGAGAGCATCTTCACAAACATCGCCATGGTTACCATCGTTTCACCGATCACCCTGCCCTACAGCCAGAGTTTTGACGCTGGAACTGCAGGTTGGAAAGCCAAAATGAATTCTGAAGGCTGGAAATACGGAACCGCGGATCAGCTATCAGTTCCTGGCAGGGAGGGAAAGTTTTTTGCCGCAAACAGTGCTGCAGCAGGAGCCGGTGTTTCAATCTCAGATTATCTTACCACTCCGACGATTGACCTGAGCTCCTTCACCGGAAAAACCATTACCCTGAAGTTCGCCTATACCATGAGGCTCTATCGTACTTACGACAAATTTAATGTCAATTATCGCGTTTCAGCCGATAGCGCCTGGGTTAAACTGGCCGATATGAAAGCACCGAGCAAAAACGCCTGGGTATGGGATACCACCGAAATCAACCTTCCGGAAAAAGCGCTGACGCAAAACTTGCAGCTGGGCTTCTTCTATACCAATTCCAATGAGTTTGCCTGGGGTGCCGCAGTGGACGATGTATCTCTGTATGTGAACACTACGGCTGTTCAAACGATTGATAACTTAAGCTCTGTGAAGGTATATCCGAATCCGGGATCAGGACTTATTCACCTCGACATGGACCTGCCGGAACCGGGAGACATTCAGGTAAAACTGATGACTATGACCGGCCAGGAGATCCTGTCGAAAAACTATCAGTCCACTACCGGCCGATTCTCGGAGGTTCTGGACCTTACCCGTCAACCGAAAGGCATTTACTATCTGTTGATTAACACTCAATCAGGCACCTGGAAAGAAAAGGTCACTATCCAATAATATTTAAAATGTCCAAGTCTCTCACCAGGCTTGTGCTGGCAGCCCTGATGCTGCTGCCATGCACAAGTCTGGTTTCACAGTCTGCAAGGGATCAGCGCGATTACCGCAATCATCCCTATTGGATCGAAATGATGCAGGATCCAGAAGCCAATTTCTTTGACATTCAGAGGGCTTTTTACCAGTACTGGGAAAACAGGCCAACACACCGTGGGGATGGTTACAAACCATTCAAGCGCTGGGAAGCCTATTGGGAGCCAAGAGTCAATCCGGATGGCACTTTCCCTGAAAATGGGTATGTCGCCCGGGAATTCAATAAATACGTTGAGGAACATCCCATTGACGGAAATCTGAAAACAAGCGCCAAACCCTGGACAGAACTCGGACCCCGTACAAGGGTCGATTTCGGCGGGTATGTTGGCCTGGGCAGACTGAACGCCATTGCCTGCGACCCGGCAGATACCAGCGTCGTATACGTCGGAGCCCCTTCCGGAGGCGTCTGGAAAACACTTGATGGGGGAAAGAACTGGAAACCGATGACCGATGAATTGCCTTCACTCGGCGTTTCCGCCATCCTGGTCCACCCTACCCGCCGTAACGAACTTCTGGTGGGAACCGGCGACCGTGATCACAGCGATGCCCGCGGAATTGGCGTGATAAAGAGTTCCGACGGCGGTTCTTCGTGGGAGCTCTACAATACCGGTATGGGTGATTTAACAGTCGGAATGATGACCCGGTGTGACAATAACCCCGACTTCATCCTGGCCGCCACCTCTCAGGGAATTTTTAAAACAACCAATGGAGGTGAATCCTGGTCGAAAAAAACCGAGGGTAATATCAACTTTAAAGACATAAAATTCAAACCCGGAAGCTCGGATGTAGCCTACGCCACCTCTGTGACACAGATAGGCTTTTACAGATCCGAAAACGGAGGGGAAACCTGGATCCAGAACCCCGATTCCAGCGGAATTCCATCCGTTGGAAGATATGTGATCGGAGTAACTCCCGCCGCTTCAAATCTGGTTTACCTGGTATGCGGTGCAGGATCCTTTGTGGGCTGTTTTGTTTCACAGGATGAGGGGAAAAACTTTATTACCCAATCCACCACCCCAAACATTCTGGGTTATGCTCAGGATGGCAGTGATAATGGCAGTCAGGCCTGGTATGATCTCTGCATCCATATTGATCCGATCAATGCCCAGGTGGTTCATGTTGGCGGCATCAACCTCTGGCGATCCGATAACGGGGGTAAAAACTGGAGAATAACCGGTCACTGGACTGGTGCCGGCGCAACTGAGGTACATGCCGATCAGCATGCTTTCTATTACAATCCCGTCAACAAACGACTTTATGCCGGTAATGACGGTGGGGTATATTACACTGACAATCAGGGCACCAAGTGGACAGAAATTACCGAGGGCCTTGGAATCGGACAAATTTATCGTCTTGGAGTCAGTGCAACCAATCCGAATAAAATAATCACCGGCTTCCAGGATAACGGCAGTGCAACCTGGATCGGCACCGAATGGTGGACCTCAGGAGGCGGCGACGGCATGGAATGCGCAATTGATCCGGTTGATTATCAATACAGTTACTGCACCCTTTATTACGGCGATATCAGCCAACTCCTTTTTAACGGCTACCAGAGAAAAGTTGGCGGCGAGGGAGTAGGCGGAATCAATGAAAAAGGCGCCTGGATTACGCCCTTTATTATCGACGAGGAAGATGGTAACACCATGATCGCCGGCTTCCATAACGTTTGGATCACCCATGACCTTAAGAACCCCTCAAAGGTATCATGGAAGAAAATAACAGAGCGCCTCAACGATACAAATGATCCCTTTATAACAGCTCTTGAACAGTCACCGGCTGATGTTAAAATACTATATGCCTCAAGGAATGACCGCCGGCTATACAGAACGGATAATTACCTTGCTGAAACCCCGGTTTGGATTGATCTTACCAACTATTTGCCTTCATCAGGCACTGCTGTCGACATTGAGTGCCACCCCTATGATCCTAACACTGTGTACATAGCTCTAGGCAGAAAGGTGTACAAATCCTCAGATAAAGGTGAAACCTGGACGGATTTCAGCGGGTCCCTTCCTAATATCCCGATGAATACCATTGCATTTGATAAGTCAAGCACAGAAGGCCTGTATGTGGGAACAGATGCGGGTGCCTATTTCAGGGATTACGGAATGAACGACTGGATTTTCTATAACAGTGGCCTGCCCAATTCTGTGGAAATCAGTGAACTGGAAATTTATTACGATCATATCGACAGGTCTAAATCTAAGCTCAGGGCTTCAACGTACGGACGGGGTCTGTGGGAAACCGGACTGTCAGATTCAAACCCCATCCTGCCGCCAACCTCCCTGTCAGCGGTCTCAGGATCTTCGGGCATCAACCTGACCTGGAATGCTCCGTTTTATCCTGCATATGTTACCGGATACAGGGTTTACAGAAACCACCAGTTCTACAGCTTCTCATTAAACCCCTATTTCCTGGATGAACAGGCACAAAAGAATACCGACTACACCTACCAGGTAACCGCTGTCTATTTCGGCACCAATGAATCCTCACACTCCAATCCGGCAAATGCCATCGTCACCGACGCCATAGTTCTCCCATACGCAGCTGATTTCAATCAAAGCACCGGCGCATGGCTTGGGAATAAGCCTGAAGCCGGCTGGGCATACGGAACCACATTCGATCTGGACATTCAGGGTAATGAGACCTCTTTCTGGGGGATCTCTGCGATTACGGTTCATGCAGGAACACGGGTGACCGGCACATTGGCCTCTCCCGTAATTGACCTGTCGGGCCATACTGGCAGTCAGATCACCTTAAAGTTCCGGTCTGCATTCAGGAAATCAGGAAATTCATCAAAATTCTTCCTTGGTTGCCGCACTGCAGCCGACGGTCTCTGGGTACCCCTTAACGAGTTCGTAACAGGCGACGCTATGAACTGGTCGTGGGGTGAAACTTCACTGGTGTTGCCCCAGGAATTACTCACCAAATCAACCCAGTTCGCCTTTATTTTTGATAATTACGGTGAAACGGGAAGCGGTGCCGCAATTGATGATATTGAACTATTCGTTTCCCTGGCTGGTGTTCCTGTTATCCGGTTGCCGGAAAACCTGAAGGTTTATCCGAACCCGACCTCAGGCAGATTAACGGTTGCCTTTGATCAAAATGATCCGGAAGATATCCGCATCCGGATTATTTCAATTGACGGGCATCTGGTGGAAGAAAGAATTTTCCAGGGATTTACCGGCTCATTTACTGAGACTTTCGACTTGAGAAGATGGTCAAAAGGGGTATATTTGATTAACATTCGCAACGGAAACGGCGAATGGAATGAAAAAGTCACCCTGAATTAAAATGAAAAAACTGATGCTGGGGCTGGCGGCACTCTTGTGCCTGTCAGCCTGTAACCATTCCGGTTCAACCCATTCAACCATTTCAACCAGTTCAACCAATTCAACCTCAACCATGAAACGCTATTGCATGGCCCTCGACCTGCAAAATGATCCGGAGAAGATCAAACAGTACAAGTATGTTCACACAAAAGAGGGCATCTGGCCAGAAATTCCTCGTGGAATCAAGGAAGTGGGCATCACCGACATGGAAATCTATCTTATCGGAACCCGCATGTTCATGATCCTGGAAGCACCCGATGGATGGGATTTTGACACCCAGATGGCGAAGCTCGGCAAACTGGAGAAACAGCCCGAATGGGAAGAGTTCGTCTGGCAGTTTCAGGCGCCCCTGCCCTGGGCAAAACCTGGCGAGAAATGGATTATTATGGAAAAGGTTTTCGACCTTGACCGCGACTTCTAACGGCCCTTCAGCATCCCTGAAACCGAATTGAAATCTCCGTCATTGGGTGCTGGTTTAATCCCAAGAATGCAGGCCATCAGGTTGTAAATTGCCACGTTTTGAAAGGTTGGCTGCAGGTGGCCTTTCTTAAAAGAGGGACCCATTGCATAAAAGATTCCATGCATATCGCGGTTCTTGGGATCATACCCATGTGTTCCCCGGGTATAAAGAACCCCCTCCCTTTTCCTGATCTCCAAACCCCATGCGGAATCCGCCTCTACGATCAGCTCCGGGATCCGGATATGGGTTCCGTAATGGTAATGGTCCGGCAGCTCATTCTTCCTCCAGACTTTGATATGGGCAGATGTTTTAAGCAGCCTGTAAGCCTCATCAGAATATCCAGCTTCCGGTTCAAGGGTGATGACCGGATTCCCTCCATTGATTCTTTTAATCCTTTTCAAATCGATGATATTATCCAGAAAGACCTGGTTTCCTTCGGGAATATTCCCCATCCCGTGATCCGATAAAACAATGAAGTTTATGAGGATCCCCTGCCGCTTTTCCACCTTCCTGAGGCCTCTGATGATTTGACCGATGGAATGATCGAGTCTTTCAACCACCCGGCGGGTGGAATCACTTACCGGACCGTGATCATGGCTGGTCTTATCCGGCTCATCGAAATAAAACATCACCAAGCCAGGTCTTGAATCCGAAGGCAGGGAAAGCCAATGGAAGATTGTATCGACCTGCTGAAGGTAAGGAAAGCCATTCTGGTAATATTTTCTGTAAGCCGGCCGGAAATATTCGTCAGATTCTGATCCTACCCAAAAATAAGAAGCACAGCGGATGCCCTGCTTAGCTGCAGTTTCCCAAATTGCATCTCCTTCCCAGAAGATCGAATCCTGTACTGCTTCACGGTCACCCATTCTGAAGGTGCGGTCAAGATTCGGATCATAAAAGCTGTTTTGTACAATCCCGTGATGATCCGGATAAAGACCCGTAGCGATGGAATAATGATTCGGAAAGGTTTTAGTCGGATAGGATGGCTTGAGGGAGATGGCCATTACACCCTTTTTTGCAATGCGGTCAAGATTTGGAGTGTGGTACAGTTGCGGATAGTCCCATCGAAATCCGTCCATGGAAAGAACGACAAGGTAAGGGACTGGCTTTCCGAAATGAGGTTGTGTGGTCTGATGGAGAATAGAGTGACAAGAAACAAGCCCGAAAACCAGAATAATAAGGATTGGCAATTTCTTCATGGAAGGAAAGATAATAAAAAAGCCCCGCCTGACCGCGGGGCTTTAGAATCAAGAAATGATTTGTTAAAATGCGTATCGCAGGCCGATTTGTGCCATCCAGCGGGAAGCACGGATGCCACTGTCGTCAACGCTATATGTACTTGTCGGAGCCTTGAACTCAAACGTTGGAGTTGTTCCATCTGTAGCAAATCCCTTAAAGGTGATTAGCTGCATGGTATTAACATAAGCATAGTATTTCGGACCCCATTCCGGATTGATAAGGTTGGCCAGGTTGAAAACGTCAAAGGTAAGCTGAAGTTTATGCTTCGTTTCACCAGTAGTAACAAAGATATCCTGTGCAATCTTAAGGTCAATCATATGTTCAAATGGAGTCCGTGCACCATTTCGGGCAGCGTATTCGCCGCGGTGTTTGCTGAGGTACCTGTCATTTTCGATAAACGTATTCAGGGCCTCCCACTGTGCATCAGCCGTAGCTGCATCTGCAAATACGATCTGATCTTTAGAAGCCGGAATGAATATCAAAGCACCTTCATTTTCACCAGCGAATCCCGTAATACCCCTTCCTCCGTTGACCTTGGAGTTGAAGTCATCATAGATGTAAGAGTAAGGCATACCGCTCTGGCCATTATAGAAAATACTGACAGTAGTGGAAGCATGTTTCAGGTATTCAATCTGATAAGAAACATAAGCCAAAACCCTGTGGCCGAGGTCGAAATCTGAAATGCTAAGGTCAAGGTGGTTTAATCCGTTTATGTATTCCATGTAACGCCATTGCGATGAATTCTGCGAAGAGGTAGCATCGTTAAGAGCCATTGAGCGACCGAAAGTATAGGCAACGTTGGCAGCGAATCCATTAGTCATCGGCTTTTCTAACGAAACCGTTAAGTTGTAAGTATATCCCTTATTGGTGTTGACACCTAGAATGATTCGGTCATAAGTGGCATCCAGCTTTTTCGAGTTGTCATAATACTCACGGGTGTCAGCTCCGGTTAGGTTATTTTTTGGAACCGGACTGTAATTGAGATTCAAATAGTTAACGTTATTGAGCGTTTTGGTGAACATAGCTTCGATGGTACCCACAAGTCCCCAGGGAAGTTTCTTGTCAAGACCAATATTGGCGCGGAACATCTGCGGATATTTGAAATTTGCAGCAAAGAGGTCCATTTGACCGGAAGGCACTTTTACTTTGGCCCCAAGGTCGGTGGCAATATATTGCTTGTCATAATCCGGAATGAAACCGATGGAATCCTTGTTAGCTGTAAATCCACCGACGATTACACCGCTGTTGGTGTATGAACCGCCCGGCCATACCAACGGAAGCCTGGATGTAAAAATCCCGACACCTCCGCGAAGCTGGGTGGTTTGGTCACCGGTAACATCCCAGTTGAAACCAATACGCGGAGAAACCATTACCTGAGCTTTCGGCATCTGTCCGGCGCGGGCACCCATCATATCCCAACCTGCAGTTTCCAGTTTGGGAATGGTTACTGAGTTGAAAAGTGTATCTTCAATCGGAGCCGTCAGGAAAATCGGCATATCTGCACGGACACCAAAAGTGAGTTTAAAATTATTGGTAGCCTGGAATTCATCCTGGGCGTAAACACCCAGCTGGAGCATGTTGAAATTTGCAGCTGCGAGTGATCCGTCACCGGTGATATTGTCAACAAGGGAGTAATAACGTGCGTAACTAAATGCCTTATTATTGTAAAAATCATTTAGGCTGTTAAAACGATAGAACCCATAATTCTGGCGAACGAACAGGTTATATACATGAGCAAATTCATTGGATGTACCCACGGTAATGGTGTGCTTACCCTTGTAAAAGCTTAAGTTGTCTGTAAGGACCAGCGATTTCTGAATCAACGCATTACCGGTCGAGAACTGTTCGGAACCAAAGTTGATGGAACCCTTTCCGTCGAGAATTGTTACTGCCGGAAAATTGGCCCCCATTGGGTCACGATCGTCATTCACATCAGTATAAACAAGCATGAGGCTGTTCGACATGTTGTCGAAGTTGGATTTCAATTCAGCAGTCGTTGAATTGGTTGTGCTGGGGAAGTAAACTCCTGCGTTATAGAAGTTGATTGAACTACCAGTAGAGCGGGAAGGTCCAAGAGACTTGTGGTTTGTGTAGCTGTGGCGGAGCATCAGTTTATGCGTTTCATTGATGTTCCAGTCAAGTCTGGCGAGGAATTTATCCGACTTAAGTTCGCGGGTGTTATCAATAAATCCACCCGGATCATAGCCATAGGTGTTTTTCAGATATTCACCTAGGGCCTCGATATCAGCCTGGGAGGATTTACCCTGATATTCAGAATAAACGAAAGGCTGTGGTGTCTGATCACGCTGTACTTCAGCATTAACAAAGAAGAAAAGTTTATTCTTTATGATCGGGCCGCCGAACCGGAATCCGGAAGTGATGGCTGTGAAGTCAGCCAGCGGCTTTCGGAGGCTGTTAATTGAATCTTTGGTGAGCCCTTCAGTATTGAGGAGCACCAGCGGGGTCTTACCCGAAAGTTTTTCATTGCGGTAAAACCCGTAAACGGATCCTGTGATCTTATTGGTACCCCTTCTGGTCACCGCATTGATGGAAGCACCGGCAAACCCGTTACTGCGGACGTCATAAGGAGCCAAGGTAACCTGGAACTGTTCGATAGCATCCATGGAAACTGGTGTTCCGCCGGTTTGTCCTCCGTTTACACCAGAGGCTGCCAGGCCAAAAACGTCATTTTGGGCCCCACCATCGATCATAATCGAATTGTACCGGTTGTTCACACCGGCCATGTTGATTGCACCGTTATCATCCACAGAAGCCTGAGGTGTCAATCGCGCAAAATCGGTGAGATCGCGACTAATGGTAGGCATAACATCGATCTTTTCGAGTGGAATAACCGTTTGGGCACCCGTCCGGTTTCCGTCAAAGACATTGACCCCGGAGCGACGCCCTACAACAGCCACCTCTCCGAGTTTAACCTCGGTGGATTTCAACTGAGCATCGACACGCGCAGTTTGTCCAAGGGTCAGATAGAGATTCTCTTTGGTCCAGCTTTCAAAGCCTACGAAAGAAACCTTAACGGTATACGGTCCGCCCACATCCATGTTGGGCAATCGATAAAAACCTGTAGCATCAGTGGTACCGCCAAACAGGGTCCCCGAAGGTACATGTGTAGCAATAACTGTTGCTCCTGGCAGAACCGCCCCATCCGGTCCGGTAACCTTACCGTTCATTCCGGATGTGGTAACCTGGGCCATAGTTCCCATTGAAACCATCAGCCCCGCAAAAAATAACAACAAAATACGGGTCAAATTTCTCATAAGAATCAGAGTTTTAGATTATAGTAATTTGATTATTAATGATTTGATTAACTGCCTATCCTCCGCCGGCAAAATAAATAACTTTGCCTAAATTCAATCTAAAATAAACATTAAGTTTTACCTGCTATCTTACCAGATCTCCCATTTATTAACATTATAGGCCACTAATGAACCGTATGGAATGAATTTGTACTTTCGCTTTAAAATGACAGGACTATGAGAAAAATATTTCCAGGATTACTGGTTGCTGCACTGGTTTTTATGGCCGGTTGCCTGAAGGAGGAAGGAGAAGGAGGAACCTGCTCGATCACAGGGAAAGTGTATGCGTATAATTACAATGCAGAATTGACCGACCTCAGGAGCCAGTATTATGCTCCTGATGAAGATGTGTACATCATTTACGGGCTTGATTCAGTACCCTCCGACCGGGTTCAGACCGGGCCAACGGGTATATACCGTTTTGATTATCTGCGGCCTGGCACATACACCGTATATGTGATGTCCAAAAATGTGGTTACCAGGTTGCCACCTGAGTATGCGGTCAAAAAAACCATCCAGATCCTGGGTAATAACCAGGTTGTTCATGTGGAAGACATTGAAATCAACAAATAGTGGCAAATGAAAAAATTAACAATAATCATCAGCCTGGTTTTGATGCCCTTCCTCCTGAATGCCCAGGCGCTAACCCGAAAAGAGGCCTCTCAGTCAAAGATCAAATCTGTTTCGGAATACGAGACCAGTGCTCAAAACCCACGCGCAAAGCCTCTGCTCGAAACCTATACCAAATACGATGCATCCGGCAACCTGCTCGAAATCATTGAAAGGGACAATACTGGTTACGTGACACTGCACGAATCTTATGAGTTTAATGCCGAGGGGCTTAAAACTGTTGAGATACAGTACGAACCAGACGGAAAAATCAAGAAAAAACATTTGTACAAGTATACAAACGGGCTCAGGAGCGAACGACTTACCTATGACCGGAACGGGAAACTGATCGCCACTAAAAAATACGAATACGAGTTTTACGATAAATAATGTCAGAACCCATTCTGTCAATACTTGATCACTTTGCTCCGATTTCTCTCAAGGAAATGGATTCGGTCAAACTCATGACCCGGTCTGATGAAAAATACCTTTGCCGGATTGAGCAATTACCCGCTCTGCTTGAAAGGGCAATGCCTGATTTCAAGGTTCTGGAGAACCGTGGGAAAAGGCTGCTGGGATATGAATCGCAGTACCTTGACACTCCAGATTTTGAGATGTACAGGCAACATCACAACGGTAAACTCAACCGATACAAGATCAGGATCCGTGAATATCAGGAGACCCATGAATTCTTTATCGAAATCAAATTCAAGGACAATCATCGGAACACCACAAAAAAAAGAATTCCCATCGGGGCTGATCGGAATTATTTTACCCCGGAAGTAAGGAATTTCCTGAAGGAATATTCAAGATATATCCCGGAAAACATTGAGCCAAAGCTTTTTTCACAATTCCGGAGGATGACCCTTGTTAGCAATGAGCTGATGGAACGGATCACAATAGACCTGAATCCTGCATGGTATACTGATGAAAAAAGGGTGGATCTTTCCGGTATCGTTGTCATGGAAGTAAAATCAGCAAAAACATCCAATATCCGCGGTTTTGGACTGCTTTTAAGAGATGCCCGGATCCTCCCCAACCGGCTCAGCAAATACTGCACAGGCACCATCCTGCTGAATCCCGGAATCAAGCATAATCGATTCAAGGCAAAAATGGTACATTTGAAAAAACTGGATAAAAACATTCCTTATGGTGAACCTGTTATCTTCCCTATTTAGTCCGGACCTCCCACTGGGATTTATCCAGGCTGCTGCCGATCAAGGCATTGAGGCAGCAAGATTGCTCGGCATTAAACTGATCAACCCGCAGGATTTTTTCGAACTGGTTTACCGGTTCTTCTTTAACATGGCAGTCGCTCTTGTTATCATCAGATTTCTATACTATCCTCATTCGAAACGGAAAGATTACTTTTTTATTTACATCATTTTCAGCGCGGTAGTCTTTCTGGTATGCTACACACTGGGCAGCGTGAATCTGCAGCTGGGCTTCGCCCTCGGATTGTTTGCCATCTTCGGGATCCTCCGATACCGGACCGATACCATTCCGATCAAGGAAATGACCTATCTGTTCCTGATCGTTGGGATCGGGGTCATTAACTCACTGACCGACAAGTCGGTAAGCCATGCTGAGATCCTGTTCTCCAACCTGATGTTTATCCTGGTCACCTGGTACCTCGAAAAGATCTGGATGCAGAAAAAAGAGGATTTCATGGACATCCGGTACGATAAAATCGAGCTGATCCACCCCTCAAGACGCGATGAACTGATCGCCGATATTAAGGCCCGGACAGGCCTTGATGTTTACCGGCTGAGCATCGATCGAGTCAATTTCATGAGGGATACCGCCCGGATCAGGATTTTCTACAGGCATGAAGGAAACGGTGTGGTTAAAGAGAAAGAACCCGTTCCACCCACTCCTCCAACCGGATCATGAGAATCCTCAAACCCACTATTACTTTACTGCTGTTTTGTTCACTGGCGTTATCAGGCCAGGCTCAGCAGCAGGATCTCCAAATGTGGGTTTCAGCAGGCTTCAGGGCTGACTTGTCCAGAAAAATCAGATTTTCAATTGAGGAAGAAGCCAGATACTTCGAAAACATCAGCCGTTTGGATAAACTGAACTCCGACCTCACCCTCGATTATGAACTCACCAACTCCTTATCCTGCGGAGTACTTTACCGGCTGATCTTAAACCGCAACGCCAACGGGTACTATGACCTTGACCACAGATTCAACCTCCACCTTGAATATCAGCATTCTGTGAGGGCCTGGAGCTTTGGGGCAGAACTGAAAGCCCAGAAAACTTTTGACCAGTTCAGCGGATTGACCGACAGGTTCCTCCCTGAGAATTATATCCGGGTTAAGGGGGAACTATCGAGACTTTTGATTGACAGGAAATCTGAGCCTTTTGTAAGTCTTGAGCTCTGGTACTATCTCCCCCAGGGTCAAAATGCATTCATTGATCAATACCGCCTTACTGCCGGTCTCAAATATAAAGTAGACAAAACCAACCGGTTAAGTGTGTTTTACAGAATTCAGCAGGAAATCCAGGTGAAAGATCCCTTATTCGCCCATATCCTCGGCGCCGGGTATACCTTTGTCTGGAATTAAGGATTCAGGATTCACCCATTTATAAAGCTTATCGGAGGGCCGTATTTTCCTTTCTGTCCTGAAGGCAACCTTTACTCCCTTAACTGCGGTTTCTCTTTTACCCTGATCTGTATGCAGTTCTTCAACCGTGAGTTGAATCAGGCCGGTTGACGGACCGGTGATCAAAACCTCCTCACCGGTTGTGAGATTTCCGTTTTCAAGCAGGAATTCTGCCACCCCGATTTTGGGGTAATAATTGGTCCCCTTGCCCAGATATAATTTCCGCCTGGTAGCTTTTGAACCGTACACTGAACTCCATTCCCCCAGCCTCTGCCCCAGGTAATAGCCGTCCCAGAAACCACGGTTGAAAACCATGGAGAGGCGCTCCTTCCACAATCCGATCTTCACCTCACTGTAGGTACACTCGGCGATGCTTTCCACTGCTTCCCTGTAACAGGAAACCACAGTTTTCACATATTCTGCCGGCCGGGCCCTCCCTTCAATCTTAAGCACGGTGATGCCGGAGGCAATGATCTTGTCGAGAAAGTGGATGGTTGCCAGATCTTTGGGCGACATGATATACTGATTGTCAACCTCCAGTTCGTCACCCGATTCAATATCCTCCACACGGTAAGAGCGACGGCAGGCCTGGAGGCAATTTCCCCGGTTGGCCGAAGTATTATACTGATGCAGGCTCAGGTAACATTTGCCCGAAATTGCCATGCACAGCGCACCGTGAACAAACAGTTCCAGCCTGATCAGTCTGCCTGACGGGCCTTTCACCTGCTGAAGGCTGATCTGCCGCGCAATCTCCGCCACCTGCTCAAGTGTCAGCTCCCGGGCAAGAACCATCACGTCGGCGAACATTGCATAAAACTTTACAGTTTCAATGTTCGAAATATTCAATTGGGTTGACAAATGCACCGGTATCCCCTTTTCCCGGGCATAAGCAATTACTGACTGATCCGAAACAATGACGGCTGATATTCCTGCCTTTGCCGCCTCATCCATCACCTGGCGTGAGAGGGCCAGTTCATTGTCATAGATGATTGTGTTTAGTGTCAGGTAGCTTTTTACACCCTTCCTTCTGCAAAATCTGGCAATCAAAGGCAGGTCCCCGGTTGTGAAATTCCGGGCTGAGCCCGACCTCATATTCAGGTGCTCCACACCAAAATAAACCGCGTCGGCCCCCGCATCGATGGCTGCTCTCAAACTCTCAAAGGAGCCGGCAGGTGCCATTACCTCAATCTGATTCCGGTCGAAAAGATCAGCTGCCATTTTATTATTCAAACCATTTCCTCACCTGTAAGGCCGTTTGCTGCAGATCGGGCAGGTTTTCCATAGCTAAATTGACATGGGGCTTTTGAAGGGCATCTGATACTGCAAACCAGAATTCATGTGAACCAATGACCCCTTTGGAGGAAGATAGTATCGATACTTGCTCCTTCACTGCAAAATCCCCACATATCGGGAATACGGTACATCCTGTACGCTGACCGATCCTTTCGGCAAGACTCCGGTTCTCCCGGGGGCCTGAAATCACAACCGGTTTCTCAATAAGAGATACCAGATCAACCAGGTAATCCTCGTCGGGGCGGCTGGAAAGCTCAGTTGAATCAAGGGATAATACGGCAAATCCGCCAAGAAACTTTTCAGGGAGCCATTCAGGGTTAAATACCGGAAAACTGATCTCCGGTCCCTTCATATCATCCTCTACATCAAAAAGATGAACCGTTCTGAACATCCGTTCCCTCGCGGTATTTGCCTCGGTCCTTTTAACCCTGCCAATACAGAAATCAAGGATCTTTGTTTTTCTTTTCAGCCGGCGGAAGAGTCTTTTACCTTCGAGGTCGATCAGATAGTCCGGCAATAAATCCCTTACCTCATCTATCAATTCATCAGGTTTTTCCCGATAAGATAAACTCTTTTCGACAGATGGATTTCCTTCTATCATCCATGTGTGCGCCTCAGGCAGAGCCACATAAACAGAAGAGTTGTCCACCTGCCGTGTCAGACAGCGGATCAGTGGAGTGGAAGAGATGATCACCTCCGGGAGATCCGGAAGAAGAATCATAAACCGGACTTCTGTCACACCTTTTTAATCAAGGTTTACTAAAACATGGATCTGATTGTCAAGGCACTCGACAACACCCCTTTTTATTTCAAAAAAGTGGGTGATGCCGGATGCATCGATTACCTTGATCTTCCCTTTTTCAAGCGTGGAGATCAGGGGAGCATGATTTTTCAGAATTTCAAAAGTGCCCTTGGAACCAGGCAGGCTGACCAGGGACACCTGTCCTGAAAAAATTTTGTTTTCCGGTGTAAGTATTTCGAGATTCACTTGAATGACTGTTAGTTATTTGCGGGCAGCTGCCAACATTTTTTCACCCTTTTCAATGGCTTCCTCAATCGGTCCAACCAGGTTGAATGCGGCTTCAGGATACTGATCCACTTCGCCCCGCATAATCATCTGGAATCCCTTGATGGTATCCTCAATGGAGACAAAAGCGCCCGGACGTCCGGTGAACTGCTCAGCCACATGGAAGGGTTGTGAAAGGAAGCGCTGAATACGCCGTGCCCGGTGTACGATCAGCCTGTCCTCCTCTGATAGTTCATCCATACCCAGGATGGCGATAATATCCAGCAATTCATTGTACCGCTGCAGGATCTCCTTCACCCTTTGAGCTGTTTCATAATGTTCCTTACCCACAATTTCAGGTGTAAGGATTCTTGAGGTTGACTCGAGTGGTGCAACTGCCGGATAAATACCCATCTCTGTTATTTTCCTGCTGAGCACCGTCGTAGCATCCAGGTGGGAGAACGTTGTGGCCGGTGCAGGGTCCGTGAGGTCATCAGCGGGTACATAAACAGCCTGAACCGAAGTAATTGAACCTCTCTTCGTGGAGGTGATCCTCTCCTGCATAGCTCCCATTTCAGTGGCCAGTGTTGGCTGATACCCTACTGCTGAAGGCATTCGTCCCAACAGTGCGGAAACCTCCGATCCTGCCTGTGTGAAACGGAAAATATTGTCCATAAAGAACAGAATATCCCGTCCGCCGGTTTTTTCATCCCCATCCCTGAAATATTCGGCCAGTGCCAACCCTGAAAGGGCAACACGGGCACGGGCTCCCGGAGGCTCGTTCATCTGGCCGTACACCAGGGCCAGCTTGCTTTCAATTAACCGTTTACGGTCGACTTTTGACAAATCCCATCCGCCCTTCAGCATACTTTCCAGGAAATCCGGACCGTAATCGATTACCCCCGATTCAATCATTTCCCTGAGCAGGTCGTTGCCCTCACGGGTCCTTTCTCCAACCCCTGCAAAAACAGAAAGACCAGAGTAGGCTTTTGCAATATTGTTGATCAGCTCCAGAATAAGTACTGTTTTGCCCACACCTGCTCCACCGAACAGACCGATCTTTCCCCCTTTTGAATAGGGCTCGATCAGGTCAATTACCTTGATCCCGGTAAAAAGGATCTGGCTTTCGGTACTGAGATCCTGGAATTTGGGAGGTTCGCGGTGAATCGGATAACCACCTTTACGATCCACTTCGCCCAGGCCGTCAATCGGTTGACCGGTTACATTGAGAAGTCTGCCACGAATCTGATCCCCGACCGGAATCCTGATCGGACTGCCCGTTGGCCGGACCTCCATTCCCCTGGATAATCCGTCGGTTGAATCCATTGCGATCGTTCTCACGGTGTTTTCACCAATATGCTGCTGGCATTCGACGATCAGCGGATCCCCATCCGTTCTTGGGATTTCCAGCGCTTCATAAATATCCGGCAGGGCGGCATTTCCAGATGTGAACTCCACATCAACCACCGGCCCGATAACCTGTAATATTCTTCCTTTATTCTCAACCATTGCTGCAGGTTTTAGTTACAAACAAAAATAGACTTTATTTAACGCACCCGGCTAATCAGGTTGCGTGTAAATTTTTCCAATTCAATTTTACGCTCCTGATCCACAGGGATTTCCTCAATAATTTTCAGAGCCATGCTGGAATAATCAATTACCTGCTCCCTGGTATACCGGTCAATCTCCAGTTCCCTGAAGATCTTGAGCATTTCTGATATTTTATCTTCAGGATGAAACGCGGGATTAGTCATCAGATCATTGATCCGGTCAACCTGCTCAGGAGAGCCGGTTTCGAGCGCCTTAATCAGGAGATAGGTCTTCTTGTCAGCCAGGATGTCGCCTCCGATATTCTTTCCAAAAGTCTCAGCATTGCCAAAAGAGTCCAGAAAATCATCCTGCAGCTGGAAGGCCATTCCTATCGCCAGCCCCATATCATATACCCGGCTGGCCCACTTTTCGTCAGCTCCTCCGATAATGGCTCCGATCTGCAAACTGCCGGCAATAAGTACGGCCGTTTTTAACCGGATCATATTCAGGTATTGTTCAACGGTTACCGATGGCATCCTTTCAAAATTCAGGTCGAACTGCTGACCTTCGCACACCTGGAGGGCGGTCTTATTAAACACCCTCAGAACCTCGGGCAAAACTTTCCGATCGCAGGAAGAGATGAATATATTCGACTGTATCGCCAAAGCATCACCCGACAGAATCGCGCGGTTCACATCCCATTTGATATGGACGGTAGGTTGATTTCTCCTGAGAAACGCTTTGTCCATGATATCATCATGCAGCAGGGTGAAATTGTGAAACATCTCGATCCCGATGGCAGGCAGAACCGCTTTCTCCACAGCATCGTCGAATAGCTGGCATCCCATGAGCACAAAAACCGGCCGGAGGCGCTTACCACCGTTTGACAGGGCATACCAGATAGGTTCATAAAGCTCCCTTGGCTCCATCACTCTGTTCTGCCTCTGGATCTCCTCGTCTATGAGCTGCTGTAATTGATCAAGATTTCTCATGAAGGGGTTGTAATATTTTGGGCCTGTTTGATTTTATCCTTCTGAATCTTTCTCAGTAGAATGGAAGGAACAAGTAATAAGTTGGATATCACTGCGATAAGCAGTGTGAGACTCATCAGGAATCCCATCGCCTTGGTGCCTCCGAATTCTGATGCGACAAAGATTCCGAATCCGATAAACAATACTGTAACCGTATAGATCACACCAACCCCTACCTCCCTCATGGTCTGTATAATGGCCACTTCCGGGTCAATTCCTTTGCATGCCATATGGTGCCTGAATTTCGACAGGAAATGAATGGCCGTGTCAACGGCAATTCCGTAGGTCACACTAAAAACCAGGAGTGTGGAGGGTTTGATCGTGATGTTGGCATACCCCATCAGGCCCGCGGTAAAAATCAGCGGCAGCAGGTTTCCAAACACAGATACAAAGATCATTCTTGGATTTTTATACATCCATGCGATGAAAAGACCGATCATAAAAATGGCAAGGACCAGGCTCTGCAACAGGTTCAAGATCAAGTATTCAGTGCCAAGGGTATAGGTCATGCTCGATCCGGTCACCAGTGTTTTATATTGCCCCGGAGGGAACAATTCGTCAAGCTTATTCTGCAGAAGCCCGGCAATCTCAAGCATCCGGTCATTTCCAACATCCGCAATCCTGAAATTGATCCTCATGTTCTGGTAAACCGTATCAACAAACATGTTCAGGATGGAGGCATTACCCATGGGACCAGACAGATAAGGCAGTATAAATGCCCGCTCCTGAGCGCTCGGCAGTTTGTATTGAGACTCATCGCCATTGTAATAGGCTTGACGGGCAAGTTTAAGGGCATCAACCAGACAGAATGAACGGGCAAGATCTGGAAACTGGGTGGCATATTCCTGAAAATCCTCAACCTTCCTGAGAAAGTTCATGGACATAACCCCATTGGGCTTATTCGTATTGATAGCGACCTCCAGAGGCATCACTCCACCCACCCGCTGCTCGAAAAACTTTAAGTCTTTGTATATGTGGTTCTCTTTGGGTATATCATCCAGAATAAATCCCGTAGATCTCATCTGGGTAATACCATAAACAGATCCGAGAAGAATAATGACCACCACGGCATAAATCCAGTTTCTCCTGAATCGGACCCAAAAAACAAAGCGGTCAACAACCCGGTTCAGAAACCGGTTCTCCAGATGTCTGATGTGCTTTTCCTTAGGCGGCGGAAGGAACGAAAATGCTATCGGCACAAGGGTTAGGCAGAGCAGATACAGAACCATGATATTCACTGAAGATATCATACCGAAGGTCTTCAGCATCTGATTATTGATCACCATAAAGGTAGCAAACCCGGCTGCTGTGGTAAGGTTGGTCAGGAAAATCTCGGATCCCACCTTCTGAATGACCCGCTGGAGTGCTTTCACCTTGTTCTGGTGTCGGGCATATTCACCATGGTATTTATTCAGGAGGAAAATATTGTTGGGTACCCCTATGACTATCAGCAAGGCCGGGATCATTGCATTAAGAACCGTGATGTTGGAGCCTGCCAGTACCACCATCCCCAGGGACCAAACGACGCCAATTCCAATGATCAGGATTGAAAAAAACACGGTTACCAAAGACCGGAAGAAGAAGAAAAGAATCAGGGTGGTGGCCAGGGCCGAGAGGATCAGGAACTTGATGAATTCCTTCTGGATCATGTTTGAAATCGTGGTCCTGACATAGGGCAATCCTGAGAAATGAGCCTTGATGTTTTGCTTTTTTGCATATACCTTAACCAACTCCGCCATTTTCATGGATATCCTTGCGCGATCACTGGTGTTTATACAATCGGGCCGCATCGACACGACGACTATGAACAGGTGGGAAGAATCATTGTAAACAAGATCCTTGTATATCGGCAGCCTCCTGAATTCCAGCGACAGACTGTCGAGCTCCTTTTGGGATGAAATCGAATCCGGGAAGACCTTATGTATCTCAAACGCCTTCTTTTCAGGATTCTTTTTAAGATTGATAGCTTCGTACACCGATAAAACACTGCTTACTCCATCGATCTGCCGGATATCTTCATTCAGCTTCCTGAAATCCTTGTATCGTTCAAGGGTATAAAAATCCGGATCTTCAAATCCGAAGAACGAGAGACCGGCCTCTTCCCCGAACATCTTATTGAATTCCTCAAGCTTAATTGAGACACTGTCAGAATCAGGAAGCAAGCCTGAATACCCATGATCGATCTTCAGACCTCTCATTTCCCAGATCATAAAGGCGGTGATCAAACCGATGATCGCCACGATGGTGATACGGTTACGGAGGATGATTCTTGCTACGCCTGACCAGAACATCCCTATTGCTTTATAGGGCGGATGCCCAGTTCATTCAACTTCTGCTCCAGTTGCGCCACATTTCTTGGCCGGGCCACAACCTTTCTCTCTGTATCGATAAGGATCAGGGTTGGTGTTGCCCGGATGCCGTAGTCATAGGCGATGGTACAATCCCACCCTTTCAGTTCTGAATAATTGATCCAGTTATATCCTCCCTGCTGAATGGCTTTCTGCCAATCGGCCTTCTTGTCATCAACAGAAATGGCAATTACCTCAAGATCTTTACGGTTATACCTGTTGTAGACAGATTTGAGCTGCGGCAGCATATCGGAACAGTGCGGGCACCAGCTTGCCCAAAAAACAATCAGTTTGTACCGGGCGGGTATTTCCGACAGGATCAGGGCTCCGTCATGTTCCCTGGGAATCACAATTTCAGGCACAATCTTACCGGGAGCCGTCTTTTGATAGGAGGCTACAATCTCTCCGATTTCAGCTTTCCGTTTCTCATCGGTGCATGAAGCCTGAGCCAGATAAAATTCAGTAAGATATCCGAAGAAATCCTCAAAATCAGTCCTTTCCGCCCAATCGGCCACATCCTGCAGAATGAACTCGAACAATATGTCATTTACGGCTGCAGCGGACATGAGTCTGTCGAGTCCCTTTTTCATCGCTCCCTCCAATTCTGCCGGCGGATATGCTCTCTGGTATAAACTAAAGAACAGCCTGATGCGGTTGGGCAACCCGGGACTATACATCATAACTGTATCCCTGAAATCAATCTCGTCCCAGAAATGTTCAATAATATAGTTGAGTTCATCCTGGCGGGGAACATTGGAGGGAACCCTGGGTGAGAGTTCCATCTTCAGAAATCCGGCCGCAAAACTCTTCGGATGTTTGGTAATAATATCCCTGGTAACCGATTCCGGGTCCATGTTTCGCACTTTCTGCAATTCCTTCATGACCTGCTCCCTGAACGGATCCCCCGGTTTGTAAAGTGCGGCCAGCCTTTGCAAGGCCTCACCCTTCCGGTTGATTCCGACATAGAACTGCATGTATTCGTTCAGCAGCTGGTTCTCTTTGGATTCCAACACCTTCAATGAATCAATAATGGCATTGAAGCTGGTCTTCATCCTGATCTGTTCGCGGTTGAAAATGAAATCCCAGAACTGGTCAGGTCCTACAACGATCCTGTAAAGACCCGGATGTGCCGACTGGGGAAGGGAAAAAGCGAAAGATCCGTCAGGAGCAATCCGTGCCGAATCGATCATATTGGTTTTCATCCCGATATACTCAAACAGATAGGCCTTCCTTGTCGGAATGGAATCCACCTGGATGCGGACAGAATATTGAGCCGGCGATTGCAGGTATAATATCAGGAAAAGAAGAAGGGAACCGGCTTTTCTCATACGCAGGAATTTATGATTTCAAGGCTTCGGCTCCGCTCACAATCTCGATCAATTCCCTGGTTATGGCCGCCTGCCGGGCCTTGTTATATTCCAGCGTAAGCGATTTGATCATTTCGGTTGCATTGTCAGTTGCCTGGTGCATGGCAGTCATCCTGGCACCGTGTTCAGATGCCTGCGAATCAAGCAGGGCTTTGAAAAACTGAATTTTAAGCGCCTCAGGGATCAGTCGGGTAACCAGGTAATCAAGACCCGGTTCGAAAATGAAATGGGGCTGGTGCTTCTGTTCTGGTTCAGGCTCCACAGGGGTGACTGGCAGGAACTGCTCAAGGGCGACTTTCTGGCTCGCAGCATTTTTAAACTGGTTATACAGCAGCTCAATGCGATCATACTCGCCGTTGATGAACTGTTCCATCAGCTTTTCGGCAACTGGTTCTGTTCGGACGAACGTGGGCCGGTCGAGGAGATCATTCATCTGTGGCCAGCTTCCGTAACGCTTGGCCTTGATCAGTTCACCCCCCTTTCTGCCTATATTCAGCACATGAAGATTCCCCTTCTCCCTCTGACTGGCATACTTGCCGTTGGCAAGCTCCACAAAAGCCTTGACTATATTGGAATTGAATCCTCCGCACAGGCCCCTGTTAGATGAAAAAAGAATAATCAGCACCTTTTCGGGTGCTCTCTCTTTGGTAAGCGGACTGAGGTCCGTTTCATCCGTTGTGGAACTCACCTGCCCGATCACCTGTTTCAGCATGGCAGCATAGGGCCTTATCTGCAAAATGGCATCCTGCGCCTTTTTAAGTTTGGCGGCAGAAACCATTTTCATGGCACTGGTGATCTGCCTGGTTGATTTTACCGAGGTGATGCGCTGTCTAATTTCCTTTAGGCTTGCCATGGGGCTCTGTAATACTGATTACCTGTATTTTGCTGTCAGTTCTTCCACCGTTTTTGTCAGGATTGTCTCCGCATTGTCGGATATGATCCCCTTGCGGAATTCATCCAGGATCTCGGGATACTTCATCCTGACATATTCGATAAATTCCGATTCAAACTCCTTGATCCTGTTGACAGGTACATTCCCCATCAGTCCGCGGGTACCGCAGAACAGAATGGCGATCTGGTTTTCAACCGGATACGGGGTATGCAGGTTTTGCTTCAGGATCTCAACATTGCGGGCTCCCTTTCCAAGCACATTCAGGGTTGCAGCATCCAGGTCAGAACCAAATTTGGAGAATGCTTCCAATTCCCTGTACTGTGCCTGATCTAGCTTCAGTGACCCTGCCACCTTCTTCATTGATTTGATCTGAGCGGCAGCACCAACCCTTGATACCGAGATCCCGACGTTGATAGCGGGTCTGATCCCAGAGTTGAACAATCCTGATTCAAGGAAGATCTGACCATCGGTGATGGAGATCACGTTGGTGGGGATGTAGGCTGAAACGTCACCAGCCTGGGTTTCGATAATAGGCAGGGCAGTCAGTGAACCGCCTCCCTTAACCTTGGATTTTAACACTTCAGGCAGGTCATTCATCGTTTTGGCCACCTCATCGCTTTCGATGATCTTGGCAGCCCTCTCGAGAAGCCTGGAATGGAGGTAGAATACGTCGCCCGGGTAGGCTTCCCTTCCCGGAGGCCGGCGAAGCAGCAGGGAGACCTCCCTGTAGGAAACTGCCTGTTTGGAAAGGTCGTCATAAACGATCAGTGCATCGCGCCCCGTATCCCTGAAATACTCACCGATGGCGGCTCCTGCGAAAGGTGCGTAGAACTGCAAAGCAGCAGGATCACTCGCGGTAGCCGACACGATAATGGTATAGGGCATTGCGCCATATTCCTCAAAGGTTTTGGCGATCTGTGCAACCGTTGAACCTTTCTGCCCGATTGCCACATAAATACAGTATACAGGATTGCCTTTGTCGTAGAATTCCTTCTGATTGATGATGGTATCAACCGCAATGGCTGTTTTACCGGTCTGCCGGTCGCCGATGATCAGCTCGCGCTGACCGCGGCCAATCGGAATCATGGCATCGATTGCCTTGATCCCTGTCTGAAGGGGCTGGTTTACTCCCTGGCGGAAAATAACACCGGGAGCTTTTCTTTCCAGTGGCAGGTCGATCAGTTCGCCCTGGATCGGACCTTTACCGTCAAGTGGTTGGCCAATGGTATTGATAACCCTGCCCAGCAATCCTTCCCCAACGGGAACGGAAGCGATCTTCCGGGTTCTCTTAACCTGATTTCCCTCCCTGATCCCTTCTGACGAGCCCAACAGCACAGCTCCGACATTGTCTTCCTCAAGGTTTAGAACTATGCCCATAACACCGTTATGGAATTCCACGAGTTCATTGCTCTGAACATTCGACAACCCGTAGATTCGGGCAATACCGTCACCTACCTGAAGCACCGTTCCAACCTCTTCAAGGCTTGCGTCCAGTTTCAGCCCTTCAAGCTGCTGACGTAAAATCTGCGAAATTTCCGCCGGTTTAATACTTGCCATGATCCGTTATTTCTTTGATTCTCGTAATTCGTTTTTAATTCTCTTCAATTGGTTGACCACGCTGGCATCCAGTTGCTGGTCCTCCAGCGTCAGCCGGAATCCGCCGATCAGCCCGGGATCCACTGTGCCGGTCAGGTCAATGCCTCTTCCTGTTGACACCTGCAGACTGGACTTCAGTTGATCCATCAGGTCGCGGTCCCAGTCATGTGCAGTCTCCACTTTTGCCTCCAAAACACCCTGATCGCCTTTGTACATTTTCATGAACATCCTGCAAATGGAAGCCAGGAATCCCTCTCTTTTATGCTCAACGAGCATTTCCAGAAATTTCAGGGTCAGTGGATCCACCTTGCCGGAAAAAATCGGGGCCAACACCCGAACCTTATGTGATCCCATCAGCACCGGGCTTTCAAGCA
>Ga0172370_10002436_pt1 | contig 26899 bp, 22 predicted proteins | sample LakKiv5m_FD_114538 | JGI IMG/M metagenome (GOLD analysis project Ga0172370, IMG submission 114538) | Freshwater microbial communities from Kabuno Bay, South-Kivu, Congo - kab_022012_11.5m | ecosystem: Environmental > Aquatic > Freshwater > Lake | place: Democratic Republic of the Congo...
ATGGACCGACGCCGGGCGGTGACAGCAGAAATGATTGTCAATACTGCCTCGGTAGAGGAACTAACGCGTATCATCTCTGAGTACGGCGAAGAGCCGGCTGGGTTGTCGCGGACAATTGCGCTCGTAATTGTCGCAAACAGACCACTGTCTAAAACGAAGGACCTTGCCGATTTGATCAAGAGTACGTATCGTGGCAAATGGAAAAAAATTCATCCTGCCACCCGCACCTTTCAAGCACTCCGGATTGCAGTCAACGATGAGCTACGGCTTATCGAGGACTTGTTGCCTCTCTTGCCCGACCTCTTAAAACCAGGCGGGCGGGTGGGCATCATTAGCTTTCATAGTCTCGAGGATCGACTAGTCAAGGTCTACCTAAAGGAACAGTTTGAATCGGGTTTTGAGGCTAAACTTAAGCCATTGACTAAAAAGCCAATCGCAGGAGATATTAACGATGTTCACAACCCGCGTGCACGAAGTGGTAAACTACGTGTCGCAGTGAAAAAATAAACAAAAAGAAAGGGCAAAACACCATGCCAGTTCACATCCCGGTGCAATATTCGGACATAGCACAAGTAGTTGTTGTCCACGTAAAATAACACACAAATATCTCGTCAGCTTTAGCTTTCGTTTTTTTGCGAATGCAAAAAGCTGACGGGAAACCAAAATAAACATAAACAGAAGTTTTATCACAATGTCTTTTCAACGAACCACCACATTTAATAGTCGTCGTCAAAAAAACTGGTCACGTAATCAAAATACTGTCGTTTTTATTTCGTCCATTAAACTTGGCCCTGTGGCTCATACTGTGCTAGTAGCACTTATGATTACAGTACTTGGTTTAATATATTTAACACAAGCAACTCGCGCAATGAGTTATGATTATGCTACTCAAAAAATAGACAGCCAGATCGCAGAGTTAAATACGCAAAAAAACGATCTACAGGTTGAAAATGCTAGACTCACTGCACTTGAGGCGGTTAAGAGTAGTAGTGTTGCTTCAACAATGACAAAGCCAGCAACTACAGAATATGTTCAACAATAAATCATGAACTTAGAATTACAAAAAGGCAGTCGTTCAAATGTGTTGGCGGCTGTTATATTCAGTTTTATGACTATTTTTGTCGTAAGGCTATATTATTTACAAATTGTTCAACACGATCATTATGTACGACTAGCCAACAAAGAGCAGATAAAGCGTCTTACGATTCCTGCAAAACGAGGTATGGTTTATGCGCTAGATGGTCAGACGCCCGTGCCGCTAGTTATGAATCAAACTGTGTATACGGTTTTTGCCGACCCTCAAATGACGTCGGATAACGAAAAGATTATCAATACAATTAGGCAAATAGCCGGTGGTAACGCCCGTACTAACCTAAAAGACCTGTTGGAAATAAAAGATAGCCGATATCAAATACTAGCAACAAGGATTTCTCGTATCCAGGCCGATAAAATAAAATCCAAAAAACTAAAAGGAATTGGGTTTCAGGAAGAATCTCAACGAGTTTATCCAGAAGGGGCACTTGCAGCCCAAACTTTAGGATTTATTGACTTCAGTGGTGTTAGTCGATACGGAATAGAGAGTAAAATGGACACTAGGTTGGTGGGAAAAGACGGCTTACTTCAGTCAGTAACAGATGTTAGCGATGTACCGCTGACAATTGGCAATAACAACATCGACAGACCAGCCGTTGACGGGGAAAACATAGTTCTGACTATTGATCGAAACGTACAGTCACACGTCGAACAGGCTTTGGTAGATGGTCTAAAGCGCACCGGTGCAACCAAGGGGAGTGTAGTTGTAATGAACCCCCAGACTGGTCAAGTGATGGCGATGGCGAACATGCCAACCTACAATCCATCCGACTTTTATAATGTTACAGACGTATCCGCTTTTAATAATGATATTGTTTCGTCGCCATATGAACCTGGATCTGATATAAAAACGTTTACGATGGCAACAGGTATCGACAAAGGGGCCGTTACGCCAGAAGCGACCTATGTTAACACTGACCATATTCAGGTTGACGACAGGATAATATCTAACGCAACTCTGGGTCAAACCGGCACGATTACTTTTCAACATGCCCTAAACTGGTCTTTAAACACCGGCTTTGTAACAATCGCAAAACGTTTGGGTGACGGCGAAAACATTACGCGACAGGCCCGAGATACAATGTACGATTATTTTCATGGTAAGTTTCGTTTAGGTCAACTTACCGGTATCGAAGTAGCAGGAGAACTAGCGGGGACAATTATTCCCCCAACAAGCTTGGACGGAAATGCGGTGCGGTATTCTAATATGGCATTTGGTCAAGGTCTTGACGTAACGATGCTACAAGTAACATCAGGATTTTGTTCAATCATTAATGGTGGCAGGTACTACAAACCAACTGTTTTGGCTGGCACTTTAGATAAAAACGGTAATTTAATTGCAGGTAAGTCTGTCAGTCCATCGTACCCAATTAAAAAATCGACAGCGGATCAAGTTCGGGAAATGACGCATATTGCAAGAAATACATTTTTCATGAATATCGACACACCTGGGTATTATACGGGTGGGAAGACCGGCACCTCGGAGGTACTAAAGGATGGAGTCTACACCGATAACGAGACAATTGGAACTTATTTAGGCTATGGAGGTAGTGAAGAAGCGTCAAGGTATGTCATAATGGTTCAGGTATCTGGCGATCGTATGCACCTAGAGGGTGGATTACATGCCGAGCCAATATTTGCAGATATTTCAAACTGGATGTTAAATTATTTAGAAATACAACCGAAGGGGTAAAGTATGCATAACTATATGATAATCGGATTAACAGATGCACTATTTGGAACATTCACCCTAAGCGTGGCAGCTTTTGTTTTGGCGATGTTGTTAACGCCAATCTATACACTGACTGCATACAGATATAAGTTTTGGAAGAAACAAAGGACAACCAGCACAACTGGTGAAAAACTAGAAATCTTTCCAAAACTTCATGCTGATAAATTTTCCAGGAATATCCCAACGATGGCAGGAGTGATATTTGTACTTTCAATAACGGTAATAACGATTATTTTTAATTTAGATAGAGGTCAAACATGGCTACCCCTTGCAGCTCTTATCGGAGGCGCATTTGTCGGACTACTAGATGATGTGATTAATGTACGTGGTCAGGGTAATGGCGTAGCGGGTCTTCGCTCAAGTCTAAAATTTTTGATGATTATTGTTATTGGTTTGGTGCTGGGTTGGTTTTTCTATGCCAAATTAGGCACGGGTTCGATCAACATCCCATTTATCGGCAATCTAGTGCTAGGATGGGCGATTATTCCGTTGTTTACATTTGCTGTTGTCGCCACCAGCAACGCAGTTAATATAAGTGATGGACTCGATGGTTTGGCTGGTGGCTTGGTGTCGGTTAGTTTTGTTACTTTTGGAATAATAGCACTATTCCAGATGCAGTTATTATTGGCGGGTTTTTGTTTTACGGTCGTCGGTGCATTACTTAGCTATCTGTGGTTTAATATATATCCCGCAAGGTTTTTCATGGGAGACATCGGTAGTTTTGCGTTAGGTACGTCGCTGGGTGTGGTATCGATGTTAACAAATACGCTGTTTTTGTTGCCAATTATCGGAATAGTATTTGTTGCAGAGGCTGGGTCAAGCCTGCTTCAAATTGCCAGTAAGCGACTACTACACAGAAAAATATTTATTTCAGCACCCATACACCAACATCTTGAAGCATCTGGCTGGCCAGAGACAAAAGTTACAATGCGATTTTGGATAATTGCAGTTGTAGCAGCATTTTTCGGTATCTTGCTTGCCATAGCAGGAGGTAGTATTTAAAAGTGTTTAACAAACAGCGTCAGGGATATTTGTCAACAATTTACGAAGGTGCTCAGTATAACGACATAACTTCAGTTCGACGACATAGGCCCGATTACATGATCGTTTTGTTTATGGGTCTACTGATGTTGCTGGGTTTGATTATTATGTATGCGATTGGGCCCCAACGCGCCAATGTGTTAAATAATGCCTACGGAGGGGATTACGACGGAACTTATTTCTTTGTTAAACAGGTAGTTAGTTTGGTAATTGCATTATTGGCTTTTATGCTTATGACATTTATTCCGTATAATCTAGTCACCAAAAGATCAAGCGTTATACTAGCATCGGCGATATTGGCCTGTGTGTTTTTAGCTGTCGCCGGCTGGACCGGGCTTGGTATCGCTCAGGAATCATTGGGTGCGACACGTTGGTTTAATCTAGGGGTGTTGGGAAGCCTGCAGCCAGCGGAGTTTTTGAAGTTTGCGGTTTTAGTATTTTCGGCTGGTTTCCTGGGGAATCAGGTAAGGCAAGGAAAATTAAACGACCTTCACAAAACCATTATACCGATGGCTATACTAACTGCCATCTCGATGCTTTTTATAATCGTACTTCAAAAAGATCTCGGGACTGGCATTGCCTTGGTGGGTATTATTGCATCAATGTTATTTGTTGGCGGGTTAAACAAACGAAATAGTGGCATCATTATTCTGACACTTTCAGCTATTGGGCTGATGTTTGTAATTAGTGCACCACATCGTATTGATCGAATAATTACCTACTTTAAGGGGGATAACACCTCTACAAGTAGTGCTGGCAGTTATCACATCGAACATGCTAAAATCGCAATCGGAACGGGTGGACTGTTGGGCTTGGGGATAGGTAACAGTGTTCAGGCGACAGGTTATTTGCCTGAAGCGATTAACGATTCAGTATTTGCTATTATGGGCGAAACGTTCGGATTTGTTGGTTTAGTCGTTATTTTAATTTTATTTACAGCGCTAATTATTATACTTTTGAAGGTAATGGATCACCTAGTTGACATCAGATTAAAACTTATAGTGGCCGGGGTGTTTGGTTGGTTTGGTGCACACGTTATTCTAAACATAGCATCTATGCTGGGAATTTTTCCAATAACCGGTATCACGCTGCCTCTTCTTAGCTTTGGTGGTACAAGTATGCTGTTTATCGCTGCTGCGCTAGGTATGGTGTTTCAACTTTCGTATTATACAGTCAATTCATCAAAATTAAGGGAGGCTCAACATGAGAATACTAGCAGTCGGCGGTGGGTCGGGCGGTCACGTCACTCCAGTCGAAGCAGTTTTACGAGAAGTTAGAACTACGCTTCCGACAGCCGAAATTAGGTTCTGGTGTGATGGTAAATTTATCAAACAGGCCAGACAAATAATCGGAAATTTTGATAACAATATTTCTGTACAAACTATTATCGCCGGAAAGTTACGACGTTACCATCATCTTTCGATAATGGGTCATTTGATGTGGCCATCACTTGTCTTGCGAAATACCATAGATGTATTTCGTGTATTTTTTGGATTTATTCAAAGCATAACTAAACTAATCATTTGGCGACCAGATGTTGTATTTACAAAAGGGGGATACGTGTGCCTGCCCGTAGGTATTGCGGCGCGCCTGCTTCGAATCCCACTAGTTATTCACGATTCTGACGCTCATCCGGGGCTAACTAATCGCATACTGAGCAGGTGGGCGACAATGATTGCCACCGGCGCACCACTTGAATATTATCAATATCAATCAGAAAAATCTCGGTATGTGGGCATACCAATATCACCAGAATTTCACGAATTCACCGACAAAGAACGTACAAACGCCAAACGTCAGTGGGGGATTGATGAAAGCCGACCTCTTTTGGTAGTTACTGGTGGCGGCCTAGGGGCAAGTCGAATTAATAATGCCGTTGTTATGGTTATTAATGACCTGCAGAAACTAGCATCTGTGATACTTGTTTCTGGTAGTGGTCAATTTGATGAATTACGATCAATAACTCCGCAAAATGATCAAAATTTTCAACTTCATCCTTTTATATCAAAAGACATGGCGTTATTACTTGGAGCAGCAGATGTTGTTATCGCTCGCGCCGGTGCAACAACCATACTCGAGCTGGCATCGCTGGCACGACCGACTATACTGGTCCCTAACGGTAAATTAACTGGTGGGCACCAGCTTAAGAATGCTGCCGTATATATGAAAAAGGATGCTGTTGTAGTTGTTGACGAGAATAAAATAATCGATGATCCGCATATTCTTGTACGTGCAGTTAAAGAATTGTTGTCAAATCCAAAACAAACCAACAGTATGGTTAAATCGTTTTCATCGTTTGTGATGCCCAATGCTGCACGGGATGTTGCAGATATGATTATTTCGTGCGTGAAGTAGACTATAATAGATAAACATGACAAGTACGGACAATACCGGATGGGACTTCTAAGGTGATGAGATTATTTTCAAAAAAACAATCAGACGTCCCCAGGCGAAGGTCAATAGAAAATACTGGCGCTAATAGATCACCGTCTATGCCTACTATCTTCAAACGCAATCGTACGTTAACCGGTTCAACGTCGAACCAACTAAATGGCATAAACTCTAAAACCGACCTAGAGTCACCACGAATTTACGCCCACAAATTATCGATTATACGTCGAAAAATATCTGGTATTTTGCTGATTGTCGTCGTGTCGATGATTCCTATTTGGATTTTAATAAGTAATCTTACGGTTTCGGTTAACGTAAGCTCATCGGATGTTTCAATATCCAAACCGATTGACAAAGTAAAATATGAAAAAATTATTCAAAACTATCTAGACATCAACCCAATGAGTCGACTGGCTTTTTTACTGGACCAGACAGACCTAAACGCGTACATCTCATTGCAATTACCAGAGGTTTCTAGCGTTACTCAAAATAACTCTATAAGTATTGGTGTGTCAAACTTTGCAATTACTTTACGAGAACCTGTCGCTAAATGGCAAATTAACAATAAATACTACTACGTAGACTCAAAAGGTATACCGTTTGAAGTCAATTATTATTCTGATCCACCAGTTCAGATTGTTGATAACAGCGGTATATCGGTAAAAATAAGCACAAAAGCAATCGCTAGCAATCGTTTTCTTAGCTTTGTTGGACGAGTTGTGTACCTGGCGAAGGCAGGTGGCTATACTGTAACTCAGGCCATCCTTCCAAACGATACAACCAGGGAATTGCAGATAAAACTAAAGGAATGTAATTACATTGTTAAGCTATCCATAGATCGTCCAGCAGGGGAGCAAGTAGAGGATATGATAGCGGCGGTCAGGTATTTTACTAATCATGGCCAATCTCCACAATACATCGACGTGCGCGTTAGCGGAAAAGCTTTTTATAAATAAAAAAGGGGCGTACCCTGCTACATTATTAGTAGTTCCATATTTGTTCCATAATAGGTCTAACCATAGCACAGTGTAATAAACATACTAATATATATAAACGGAAAAAAGCAAATCTATCGGGCAAGGTGATAATAGAGTAGTGTTTTTCTTAAAATAAAATAAGTCTGTGGAAAAACAAATATTGACGATATGACGCACCGGTTGGTCGTAAATCATATATAAACATCATACATAAATAAACTACGGACGAAACGATGGCACACAGATAAGTCATAGTAGTTACTAAATTAAATAAGGCACATATTTTGAAAGCAGCGGCGTACTCCCTACTTTCAAACACAACCGCTATTTCAGGTGGTATCAATAGGTGTTACAGTTAATTAATGATAATATACGCAATGTCGTAAAAGGTATATTGTGCGACGTTAAGTATATGTTCGGTGTACGAATCGTTCTACGTCCCGATCATGTTTGTATGTTGATATTTTGTATATATAATTTGTTACTTTTATATTTTTTCATCCCCCTATTTTATTTCGTATATGTGCTATTTTTTATAATTATGTCCGATTTTATTTTTAAACATCATTTTCTTTATTCGATATTTATGGGTTTGTGTGCCTAATGTAAGCTACGTTTTTTAAGATACATACATCTTTACACAATCAACTGTTCCAAATTCGTTCGTATACACTTGGTGATAAACTTAACCGTCAGCGGTGAACTAATGTTGTATTTGGATGTTTGTATCCGGAGAGTTACTATCGTCTTTGACGACCATAGGTTTTTCAACCTTTTTTTTACGTGTTCGAACCCTTTTTCGTTTTGGTTTACCTGTATCTTCTTCTTGGGTGTTGGTTTGAGCGTTCTGCCCTACCGCAATAGATTCCTCGTTATCTATCGGTTTTATACCCAACGGCCACTTGATAGCGTGTGGCTGTTTGTTGACGGTTCGAGACGGCAGACCGCTCAGCGGTCTAATAGCTTCTGCTATCTCTTGTTCTACATCAGATCGGTTGCGACTGTAGTGTCGGCGTGTATTTTCTATAATGCGACCGGTGTTGTCAGTCTGTGGTATTGGAAGAGTCAAGGTGCGGGCATTAAAAGCCGGTGCTTTTTCGCCCGATATGACCATATTTATAACAAAGTCACGGTTGTTCATTTGTAGTAGGTCATTCGATTCAAATTGAGGTTCGAATTGTTTTACTAAGATCGGGGCATCGTCAGCCGAGACTCTGAATGATATCATAGTGCCAACGTTTCCAAATACTGCGTCGCGTACAGTTTCACTCATCTGGCTGATGTATTGGTTTGCGACGGTCAGATTAAGGCCGTATTTACGAGCTTCGGATAAAATAGTAGCAAATGAATCGGTGGCAAAGTTTTGAAATTCGTCAACATATAGGTAAAATGGGCGGCGATCTTCTATTCGTTCGATATCACTGCGACTCATTGATGCCAGTTGAATTTTTGTTACGATAAACGCACCTAATATTGATGCATTATCCTCACCTATTAATCCTTTCGATAAGTTTACAATTAAGATTTTGCCTTCGTCCATAATTTTACGAATATCAAAAGTTGATTTTGGTTGTCCAATAATATTTCTAATAATTGGGTTTGCCGTAAATGCCCCGACCTTATTTAAGACTGGGGCGATTGCCTCGGCTACAAACTTATCGTTCCAGCTGGCAAATTCAACTCTCCAAAAATTGGAAACTACTGCATCTGTACAGTAACTGAGTGTCTCGTCGCGGAATTTTTTGTCTGTTAGCATTCTGGTTATATCTAACATCGTTGTGGTTGGACGATCAAGCAATGCTAATATTGTGTACCTAAGGATATATTCAAGACGAGGGCCCCATGAAACTTCCCCGAACATTCTTTTTAAAACACCAACAACCTCAGAGCTAATGTTGGTCTTTTGACTTTGGTTTATAATTTCCAGTGGGTTGAAACCCAGCGGAAACGCTGTGTCGGCTGGATTAAAATATACAACGTCCGTCAAACGACTACCGGGAATAAAGCGCATATTATCAACCGCAAAATCTCCATGTGGGTCGATGATTGCATATCCGTGTCCATGGAAAATATCACTCAACGCTAACAGCTCCAAAGTGCCCGTCTTTCCAGATCCGGTCTGACCAATAATGTAAATATGACGCGAACGATCAGATCGAAGCATGCCAAACTGATGATTGACGCCTCGAAAACTGGTCATACCAAACGCACTGATATTCTCGTCAATCGCACTATTACCGGTGATGATCGGAAGTTTAGATGGAGGTTCGGCCGTCTTGCAGCTAGCCCAGATAACATTCGGTGTCTCGACGTTAGTATGAGGCAGATGAAAAACGCTAGCCAACTCTTCAATATTAAGAATAAATCCAATATCATTGAATTCTCGTAGTCGATATCTGGACAGGTCTTCTTTTTTAAAACTTGTACCAGTCATTTTAAAGCCGTTTAGATTTGTGCTGTTAAATTGTTTAAATGTGCCGACGATTGCCTGCATTCGCAGGTGCGCATTAGCAGTGCTCTCACCCAGGTAGACTAAGCGAATTTTTACCTTATATCCAAGTTTTGTAGCTTTCTTTTCAGCTTCTGAGATTCTTGTTTTGTCACGTTCGGAAACCTCCTTAGTGCCACCGTTCAGTTTTCCAAGTTCTGGTGGCCTCCAAAGAGCGGACAAAAGTTCACTAAACCAAGCCAGTCCACCGTTGGACAGTAGTGACGACCCCCCTTTTTTGACACCTTGAACCCAATAGGCGGATGATTTATGCCAGTCATCCTCGATGGGCCTGATCAATATTTGTATCCAAACTTCTTCGCCGGTTGATTCTAGTTTTGCCAGCGCACCCGTGATGCCTGCTAATGGATCTACTTCGAAGTTTTGGAAGGTTTTTATTGGTAACATCTCGCTGTCTATCAACGTTACCTCGGATGAGTAGACTACACTGTGCTTATTTTCTTGAAAAGAATAGTCCTCTTCTGCTTTGCGAATTTGAACACTTGGATATTGAGAATATATCTGACCCTCGACAAAACTTCTAAGAGTTCTTGGCACCCATGCGTAAAAACGAATCTGACCATCAATCGAAGCCATTTCGAAACTAAGATGCTCTTGGATGCCGTTATTAAGCCTAAGTTCGTCGCTGTTGCGTAATATACCGTGAAGGCTTGCAAAAAGTTGCTCGGCCGCCAGTTCGCTTTTATCGTTTGCACGGGGAATTTCTAGTACTAATAAGTCACTCTCTATTTTCGATACCTCGTCAATAATTCGGTAATTGCGCCATGTCAAATACAACAGAACAATCACAATCGGCAACCAGACATACCATTGCAACATTAAATTTATAATAAAAGACACTATATCCATGACTACCGTACTATTGTCTCATTAGCCTTGCAACTTGGCAATGTTAGTCTGTCGATGCTTCAAATACGTAAGTTGCTTTTGCGACTCTTTTGAATTGATCTTTACTTTGAAGATTTAATAGAATAGTAGTTTCCTTTACTTGACGACTTTTTAATACTCGTTTAACAATTTCGTCACGGTGTAGTGGCTCTGGTGATTGCTTTAGCACATCGGAAATAATATCGGCAACTGTGCCACGGCTGAACCCCCAGCTGTCTAATGCGTAAATGCCACGACCAATTAGAACGAAACGACCATCTTTGATTAATTCGTTGTGAATTGCCTGTGTCGTAACGTCTTTACGTTTAAAACTACTTCCTTTAATTGATTTAGAGATTTCAGAAAAATGCATCGGCTTGCCTGATTCAATTAAAATTACATAAATTTTATCACGAATGTTCTTTGGGTTTACTGTAGGCCACTTCACTAGTCCCCAATTATCACCCAGGTGGGCAAGTAATTTAGAGATACTTGCAAGTGCCTGGACGTAATTCGGATGTTCATATGACAACTGTGCGTGTAGTTGTTCGATAGTAAGTGGTTCACCGTGTTTTTTTATTGCCGATACAATTTTGTCAGCCTCGTCACGTATCTTTTTAGCGTCGCCATATTCACGAATTCCGATACTGTGATAGTAATTATCACTTTGGTCAACGACGGTTAATCCATCGGCAAGCTCGGCAATAAAAGCGATTCGCGAACGGTCCTTCTGGTCGCTTGTGTCACCAAGTAGATTGTCAGCCAAATCTTGAACGCGAGCTACCCGTCCCATTTCAGAAAGCATACGGATGATGTTTTTCTCTATACCGCCGATAGACTTAACTTTCCCACCGCCAGTAGCTAATTTTAGTTTGGCCAGAATAGCTTTTTCTAATTGACGAACACGTTCACGAGTAATCCCTAACAGTTCACCGATTTGTTCCAAAGTTTCGCGACGATCGAATAACCCAAAACGACGCGTAATAATCTCGCGTTCACGCTCTTGATCAATTATAGCCAATATATCACGAATATTTGTATCCAGATTAATAGTGTTTTCGTTTTCTGTGGCATTACTCATAGTTCTATCTTTCTTTCTCCCACTCAGAAATAGTTTATTCTATAAATCTACGCTAGATTATAAAACAAAATTTTTATAATGTCAAACATTGTTTATACTGCACTAATTATATCATGAAATAGACGCGTCTTGTAAATAGTGGTGTGGAACTTTATTAAGTTTTTTTCGCCTTTGCTTTGGTTGACTTCGTTCTTTGTTTGTAGTTGCGGCGTTTTTTATCAGTTGGAGCGTTTTTTATCAGTTCTTTGGCGTTTTCGTATGTGATAGTTGCCGGATCGGTGCTTTTAGGAATTTTGGCGTTTTTAGTGCCATCAGTAACGTATGGCCCGAATCTTCCCTTTAAAACCTTTATTCCGTCACCAAAATCAGCGATGTTCTTTTCGGCCTCGGAGTCAAGTTTGGCTTTATAAAGTTTCAGGGCTTCTTCCAGCGTAATCGTGTGGGGGTCCAGTGGTTTAATGCTGACAAATAATTTACCAACTTGAATATATGGCCCAAATCGTCCAACGTTTGATTTTATGGTTAAGCCGTCCGTAGTCTCGCCTATCGTTCGGGGTAATTTAAAGGCGTACAGCGCTTCTTCGAGTGTTACGGTTTCTATTTTCTTGCCAATTGGTAGCGGTGCAAATTTTGGCTTGTCTTTTTTGTCGTCGCCACTTCCCAGCTGCAGCATGGGACCATATCTTCCAAATCGAGCTAACACAGGCTTTTTGGTTGCTGGATCAATTCCAATTTCACGAGCTTTTGCTACACTGCTGCGATCGATATCGTCAGAATTATCAATAAGTTTATGAAACGGTGTATAAAAATTGTCCAGCATCGCGTTTCTTGCTAGCGAACCGGTAGCGATTTTATCAAACTCGGTTTCTACTTTGGCGGTAAAGTCATAATCTACTATTGGCTTAAAATGATTTACCAAAAAATCACTCAGCACCTCGCCAGACGGTGTCGGTACCAATTTTCCTCTGTCGGACCCAGTTTTTTCGGGTACAGTGTCGCGACTAATTGAACCTTTTTCAAGTTTTAGGCTGATGATATCGCGCCTTACACCCTCGCTCTCACCTTTTTCAGCGTAACCACGAATTTGAACAGTATTAATTATAGTCGCATAGGTTGAAGGTCGCCCGATACCTAGGTCTTCTAGTTTTTTTACTAAACTTCCTTCACTATACCGCGCTGGTGGTCGAGCGAATAATTGACGAGCGTTGGCCGACGCTAGATCTAGCGTGTCACCAGATGAAATCGCTGGTAATATCTCGGTGTCTTTTTTGCTACCACCATAGACCCTTAGGAATCCATCAAACAATATAACTTCACCTTTGGATTCAAATACTTGGTCGCCGTTTGGCGCACTTCCCTTCGCGATCCTGCTTCGCGCCAGGTCTGAGTTGGGCCCCGGCGCCACTTCAGACTTGGGTTCCAGGGGATCACTTCGGAAAGCGACGCCCGCGGCTCGACTGCCCTTCAGCGGTTTCCCATTTCCCATTTCCCATTCCTCAGACCCGTTAATAAGGATTGTTACTACTGTTTTCTCCAACACAGCAGGCGTCATTTGGCTAGCCATTGTGCGACGACGTATCAAATCATATAATTTTTGGTCGTATTCGTTGCTACTGCCACGTTCTTGACGTATGTCGGTCGGTCGTATTGCTTCGTGGGCTTCTTGAGCGTTGGCGCTTTTTGTCTTGAATCCTCGAACCTGACTATATTTTTCACCGAATGTACTATTTATATAGTCAGCCGCCATGGCGATTGCCTGACTACTTATGGTAACTGAATCCGTACGCATATATGTTATTTTGCCTTCTTGATACAGCTTTTGGGCGCTTGACATTGTTGCTTTGGTACTAAAACCCAACCGGCTATTTGCCTCTTGTTGCAGGGTGCTAGTCGTAAAGGGTGCACTAGGGTTGCGAGTCGATGGGCTGGTGCTGATATCAGATACGATGAACTTTGCGCCAATCAAACCTTCTAAAAATACTCTGGCATCTGTTTCGGTGTCAAATCTATTCGCTAGTTCCGCTTTTAGTCTGTCGTTTTCGTGAATAAATTCAGCAACGACCTTAAATTGGAACGAACCTTCAAAAGCTTCAATCTCACGTTCTCGCTCGACCAGCAGGCGTACGGCTGGTGACTGTACGCGACCAGCTGACTTACCGCCCGGAACTTTTCGCCAAACAACTGGTGATAACTCAAAACCAACCAGTCTGTCTAGGATTTGTCGTGCTTGCTGTGCCCGAACCAAGTCCATATCAACGTTGCGAGGGTTTTCTATAGCCTCTTCGATGGCACTTTTTGTAATTTCATGAAAAACAATTCGTTTAGTGGTTTTTGGATTGAGTTTTAAAACCTCGGCCAGATGCCAGGCTATTGCTTCACCTTCACGATCTTCATCAGTTGCTAGCCAGACGCTGCTTGCAGTTTTTACGGCTTTTTTTAGTCCAGTAATTACCTTTTTCTTTTCGCCATCCACTTCATAAGTTGTTTTATAACCGTTTTTGGTGTCGATCGGCGGTGTTCCGTCTGTGGTTTTTTTGACTATACTACGGATATGGCCGATGCTCGAAAGTACGCTAAAGTCGCTACCAAGGTATTTTTCGATGGTTTTGGCCTTAGCTGGCGACTCGACGATAACTAGATTCTTGCTCATATACAATGCTTCATACTACGCAACTTAGTTTGTTTTGTAAACCTAGGTATGGTGTACAGCTACATTGCTTATGTTATACTGACTCAGGTAAACAGATTTCGTTAAACGTAAGTGCGGGTATAAATATGACAACACATCGACAATCGCTGTCTAACTCTAGGGGCTTCACTATCGTCGAACTCCTCGTCGTTATCGTTGTTATTGGAATTATAGCGGCTATTACCGTTGTTGCATATACAGGTATATCTCAAAAAGCTATCGCCTCTTCGCTGGAGTCCGACCTTAGGAATGGTTCAAACAAACTAAAGATGTATCAAGTCGAGAACGGTTCATTCCCAAGTTCACTTGATGAAACAGAGCCCGGCAGCAACACTTACTGCCCCACCCCAGCGGATACCAGATACTGTCTCAAAGCCAGCCCGGGAAACGAGTTAGCTTATTCGTCGCCCAGCCCCTATTCAACTTTCACCCTAGACGCCACACACTCAGCCAGTAGCGTGACATATCGCATCACTAATGATACTCCACCAACCCCTGTATCCGCACCCGCTGCATTGTATTGGTTGCAAATAGCAAACGGAAAAAACCATAGCTGCGCTATTTCTTCTGACAACTTGGCATATTGTTGGGGGCGCAGTAACAATGGTCAACTTGGAAACAATCCAACAGCTGAAAGTCACGTTCCGGTTGCGGTGGACACCAGTGGTGTTCTAAACGGGAAGACAATAAAATCAATCTCAACTGGATATTATAGTACATGCGCCATCGCCTCTGACGATCAAGCTTACTGTTGGGGCTATAACACTACCGGCCAGCTGGGTGACAATTCAACGACTCGAAGGGACACTCCGGTTGCGGTGGACACCAGCGGTGTTCTAAATGGAAAAACGGTAAAAGCAATTTCGGTTGGCGACAGCCACACCTGTGCCATCGCCTCTGACGATCAAGTTTATTGTTGGGGTAGTAACAATAATGGTAGGCTTGGTGATAATTCAACAACTCAAAGTCTAGTTCCGGTTGCGGTTGACAACAGCGGTGCTTTAAGTGGAAAAACGGTAAAATCAATTTCGCTTGGATTCGATAACACCTGTGCCATCGCCTCTGACGATCAAGCTTATTGTTGGGGTTTAAATGATGTCGGCCAGTTGGGTGACAATTCAACGACTGAACGACTAGTTCCAACCGCAGTTGATGCCAGTGGTGTTCTTAGCGGGAAAACGATAAAAGCAATTTCCGCCCGAAGTTCTTTCACCTGTGCCATCGCCTCGGACGATCAAGCTTATTGTTGGGGGTCTGGTACGTTGGGTAGGCTTGGCAATAATTCAACGTCGGACAGCTTAGTTCCGGTCGCAGTGTATACCAGCGGTGTTTTAAGTGGCAAAACAGTAAAAGCAATTTCGGTTGGATATGATTATGCCTGTGCTATCGCCTCTGACGATCAATCCTACTGTTGGGGAGAAAATCCTGGTGGCGTGTTCGGTGATAATTCGCAAACACAAAGTAACGTCCCGACCCCTACTGATACCAGTGGCGTATTAAGCGGTAAAACGATTAAATCGCTGGTGACTGGTAAAATACACACCTGTGCCATCGCCTCTGATAATCAAGCTTACTGCTGGGGAAATAATACTTACGGTAATCTGGGCGATAACACGATAATCCAAAGTACAGTACCGGTCGCTGTAACCCCGCTGTAGTCACAATATAACAAATACTATTTCAGTGTCCATTGATTACCGCCCAGAGCGCGGATTGTACCAGACATTTCCAACATGGTGATTGTTGCCGAGAAGTCGCTGGCGGTAATTTCCGATAAAGTTTGCAATTCGTCTCCATCTCGAACCCCTGATTGAATTAATTCAATAATTTTTGTTTCAAATGGTGTCGATCCCAGCGCCAGCGATGTTTGGGGTTGCAGTAAATCTGGCGCAATTACCTCCAATACGTCACTGGCACAAGTAATTGGATGTGCACCTTGTTTAATCAGGTTGTTGCAACCTGCCGACATCGGACTAGTGATATTCCCCGGTACGACAAATACTTCCCGTCCCTGTTCTAGTGCATGCATAACGGTTGATATGGTGCCACTTCGCGCCGCGGCTTCGGTAACAATTACCGCATCGGAAAGGCCCGATATAATACGATTTCTTTCCAAGAATTGAAAATCACGTGCGCCAGTGTTTGGTTCGTACTCGCTAATAACTGCCCCGCCATTATCAATAATATCGTTTGCCAGACTTTTGTTAGTGGCGGGATATATAGTGTCAACGCTATTTGCTAGAACTGCTATTGTTGTACCGCCGGCGTCAAGGGTGGCGCGGTGCGCTATGCCGTCAACGCCCAGCGCCAAACCGCTAACAATGATAATTCCCCGTTTTGCCAAATCAAAGGCTAATTGATATGTTACCTCTTTGCCGTATGCAGTTGGCTTGCGGGAACCAACTATTGCAGCTGTTGGTAATCGTTTTTCGGGTATTTTTCCAATAAAATACAACTTTATAGGACTATTTACAATAGTATTTATTATCTGTAGATATTTATAGTCTTGGGGTGATATTTTATTGATTTTCATATATTTTATGTCAAAAAGTATTGACTTTATGTCAAATAAATGCTAATATCAGTGTCGATTGGTTATATTGCGAGATTAACCAAAAGCACCTTATACCCCTATTCTAATAGTGAACCTGCCAACTGGCAAGTTCATAATATTAGGTTACGTGCAATGTGTTTTACAGAAGAATACCCTCCATCCGTAAAACTAGTGGTTTGACCACAAAACATTGCATGTATACTAATCCCTTTAACCAGCGAACATCTGCGAGATTTTATCGAGATCGTACCGCTTGCCCTTCGGGTGGGTTAAAGGGTAAAATAGCGCCCTCAGCGATGCCCACCCTTGCTGTGGGCGCTTTTTTATTTAACATAACCCCCCCCCGGGGGCCCCTTGGTTTATCTAATTCGGCTAAATCATAACTACATCTTACCCATCAGCACACTCTACGTGTGACTTCGTCAGCACGTGGCGGTTGGCTGCCTACCGGCACAGTCTTCTGAGTCAGATATAGCTTGATTCATCCTCTTATCATCTTGTCTCTCGTCACCCGCGGATGAGTTTTTGCAAAACGATTTATTCTATATTGCCTTGGGTTTCCCTATTTCCCATTTCCCATTTTTCAATCCCCAACTCCTACCCTGTAACTTGTGTGTTCGAGGGAGTTGTTGCAGAATTGAACAATTATTTTACTGGAATGTGGGATAATCTTTTCGATTAATGTACCTAGTTCCACATTGCTGAACTTGGATAGTACGAATCTAGCGTCGTCTATCTGTTCGGATGTATCATTTTTTATGCCAATCTTCATCCTGTTGTAGGTGTTTTCGATATGTTCGTTTATGGACTTAATACCGTTATTTCCGGCGTCGCTGCCTTTTTTGCGGATACGAATTGTACCAAAGGGTAAGGCCAGATCGTCGTGGACAATCATCAGGTCGGTCGTGGGGTTTAGTTTGTAAAAATCAACCAGCTTTCTGGCCGATACCCCAGTCTCATTATAATAAGTGGTTGGTTTAGCCAGAATCACCTTTTCTCCGCCGACTTTTACTTCGGCGGTTATCGCGTTGAATTTCGGTTTACTCACCCACTTTGCGGAATGCATGTTTGCTATTGTATTCAATATCAAGAATCCGATGTTATGTCGGGATAATGCATATTCTGGTTCGGGGTTCCCTTGGGCAAAGATTAACTTCATAACTATAACTATAGTATATAACAGAGTTCACATACTTGACAAAATATATAAAACTTGCTATAATACAATTATAAGATGTGTATGGCAAATTGTCCGCATCTAGCACATTTATAGTCCAACTTCCAACCTCTGGGGGGTAGATCAGTGAGCGTTTTCGACAACTTTGTTGGTGAAGCTGTGGTACTGGTTATCATAGCTGCGGTCTCGTATTACATGCTATCGCAACACCACCTTCTGATCAGGTTGATTGGCGCGATTTTTGCGCTGCTCGGCATGATCCAGGTATTACGGTCGCCGTCGGTGATTGCAGCACTGGTGTTGGTTGCTCTCGTCTACATCGTTTTTGTAGCTATAGGTCGTGTCAGGAAGGCAAGGCACGACAGAGGGGTGGCGGCAACGCCGTTCTGCGCTCGTTGTGGGCATGCTTCGCATACCGCAGCTTGCCAAACGTGCGGCTGTCGAGGTTAAAGATGGACTCTGGGGTCGAGTGTAAAGTTTCTGTAAGACCAAACGGTCATTACAAGTAACTTTTACATCTCGACCCCTTTTTTATATACCGATTATCTCGAAAGGTTCTGTTTGTCGGTTTGCGCCACCAAACGTCACCTGAGGTCGATTTTTGACTCTGTGGCTCTAGCCGAGTCTTTTAGCTCTTTTTCTCGATTTGCTTTGATCTGTTTTTCGTCACGGAAGCTAAATTTAATTGGCGTGCCGGTGTAATTATAGGTTTCGCGCAATTGTCGTTCCAGGAATCGTTTGTAACTCCAGTGCAGGTACTTCAGGTTGGATCCGTAAATAACAAACCATGGTGGATTTGTGTCGGTTTGCACTATATAGCGAAGTTTGGGATGAGTATTTTTAAGTCCAGCTGGTGGATGATTCTGAATACATTTTTGCAACAAGTCATTCAGTACGCGAGTTTTTGTTGGTTGTTGACGTCTGGCGTCAATATCCAGCGCCAAGTCAAACAATTTAGTGACGTTTTGCCCAGTTACGCTGCTGGTGAATATAAGTGGTGCCCATGGCGTAAAATCAAAAGTTTTTATGATACTTGGTGCCAGTTCGTCGCGAGTATAGGCGTCTTTGCCTTTGACGCTGTCCCATTTGCTGATGACAATAACCATCCCCCTTCCAGCTTCGTCGATAATACCAGCGATACGTTGATCAAGTTGTGTGTTCAATTCGTTGACGTCCATTAGTAAAAGGCAAACGTCTGATTCTTCGATTGCCGCCAGGCTGCGTAGTACACTGAACTTTTCGATACCCACCTCTTGTTTGCCGGGTTTACGTATGCCTGCCGTATCAAGTAATTGAATATCACGACCACCATACTTAACAGATATGCGGTTAACGTCACGAGTGGTTCCGGCGATATTTGCGACAATTGCCTGTTGTTTGCCGGCGAGGGTGTTGAATAAGTAACTTTTACCGACATTTGGACGACCAATTAATGAAATGCGTAAAATATCATCTGGTATATACTCACTTTGGACTGGTATTATGCCCACAATCCAATCTAAAACGTCTGTGATGCCAGTGTTATGTTCGGCGCTGGTACGAATGATCTGTTTGATGCCCAGGCATTTGAATTCGTCAATTGACAGGCTGTTTTTCAGGTCAGCTTTGTTGGTTAGTAGGATGACTGGTTTTTTGCTGCGGAGGGCTTTTTTTGCAACTAGCCTATCTGAATCGCTGGTGTATTGGCTGCTGTCGACGACAACCAAAATAATGTCGGCTACGTCGGCTACCTCTGTTATCTGGTCTTGGATTGAGGCTTCGAATTCGTCATCGGGGTCTTTTAGGCCGGCGGTGTCCACTAGCCAAAAGTTATGTTCGTTATATTCCACCCTTCCGACCACGCTATCGCGGGTTGTTCCCGCCTCCCTAGCAACAATCGCCTGCTGGTTGCGCAGAAAACGATTAAAAAGCGAACTTTTGCCAACGTTCGTTTGACCGATAAGTGCAACTGTAGGAAGTTTTAAAGCCATAATTTAAGTGTTATTATAACAGAAATAACATCACATCGCGAGCATAGACTTTATAAATATCCATCACCTACTGTCTACTCACTACCTACAACCATTCTAAATTCTCCTGTCTTTATATCACCCAGTGCATAATTTCCAAAGTTTGTTCTATGTAGCTTGCTGACAGTGTAGCCTAGCGAGCCGAAGGTTCGACGGATCTGGCGGTTGCGACCTTCGTGCATCGTAACAACCCAACTTTTTCCGTCTGTGTCGTTCATCCGCTCAAGCTGTAATTTACTTGGGCCGTCATCTAGGGTTATGCCGTGATCAGTTATCATCTGTTGATGCAACGGCGCTAGATCATCTTCAAGCCTGACATTGTAAATCTTGGTCTTTTGAAAGCTGGGGTGTGTCATCTGGTACGAAAAATCACCATTGTTTGTAAGTAGCACTATCCCACTACTGTTGCGGTCTAGGCGCCCGACTGGTTTTAGGTGATGATACTCTGACGGTAACAGACCATAAATAGTTGGATTGTTGCCCTGTTGTTTGCGTGAGCAGACATATCCGACAGGTTTATTGAGTGCTATATATTGATATGCGGTCTTGGCGCTTAATACTTTGCCGTCGATGGCAATTTTGTCACCAATATTGAATCTAGCGCCCAAAGTGGCCATTTTGTCGTTTATCGTAACAATTCGACGGTCAATTAGATCATCGGCCTGGCGTCTAGAAATACCCAATTGCAAGGCGAGGTGTTTATTTAGGCGTAGATAATCAATCGGTTCGGGTGTCATAGTGCGCTATTATAACAGATTAAAGCAATCTCGTGCTATCAGCAAACCTGTTTCCACACCTAACTCATCAGCACATTCTACAGTTGGCTTTGTCGGATTGTGGCGTTCAGCGCTACCTATCGGCACAGTCTTCTGAGTTGGGCGGGGCGTAGGAACATTTTTGCCTTCCGTCTATCTACACCTACCAAATACCATCTACAAACTACTATTTAACTGTAGATGTAGTATCAGATCCGTCGTGAAGCTCTTGGCTCATAAGTATTGCCATATCTGGCGTAGGCGTAACTGGCGTTATTGGATTAATCATACGATCGCCCAACGACGTAGGGGCTGAGGTCGAAAATGGTGCTGTTGGTTCTGGTAATTTGTCTGGTGCAGCAGCGGGCGGTGCTGTTGGTGCTGTAACTGGTATTGAAGCTGGCGGAGGAGGTGTTGGTGCTGAAACTACCGGCAGTGGAACAGGCGCCGTAGGCGCTACAGGAGGCGCTGGTGGTGTGACTGGTTCTAGTGGAAGTGTTGAGACGGGTTGCGGATCATATTCAGGTGAACGGACAAAGGCAGGTTCTGCTTTTTGTTCCAGTGGGGGAACGGGGTTAACAGCTGGTGTTGCGGTGGCATAAGGAGTTGGAGGTTTTGGTATTGGCGTAATTGGGGCGTTAGGCGCTGGAGGAATCGGTGTTATTGTTGGTACGGTTTGAACAGGTGGTTTCAATGGAGCAGAAGCTGTTGGAGGTGTTGTAGGTGGTGGGGTTGATGGTGTAGCCGTCGGTCGAGGGGTCGCAAAAACCGGCTGACTGCTGGTTGAAGCCGATTGTGCTGGTACGCCAAATCTTTGGATTGTCGGCGCTGCAGCAGCTGGTACGTCAGCAAGAACGTCGTGAATAGTTCGAACAACGTCTTCGATGCCGACTTGGGATTTGACCAAGTATCGATTAGCGCCCAAAGCCTGTCCCCTAGTGCGTTGATCTTCACTACTTAGTGCGGTCATCATAATAACTTTAATATCCTTGGTTTCAGGGGTAGATCGTAAAATATCTAGCATGTCAAAACCACTAATTTTTGGCATCATGACATCGCTTAGTATTAAATCCGGTTGATCTTTGACCGCTAGAGCAAGGGCTTCTTCCCCATTACCAGCTGATATTATTTCGTATCCTTCGGCTACCAATCGTACGCCATAAATCTCGCGCAGACTTTTATCATCTTCAACTAGCATTATTTTCGTCATACTTACATCCATTGTAACCAAGTATTTATAAAAATACCATAGTTCTAACGTTTAATTTTCACTCCTTTATTTCCCTGACTGGTATAGATATAGATTGCGAGCGACCCAATTGGGGGGGTGGTTGTTGTTGAGCAAGTGCTCGTTGTTTTTGGACATACGTTGCTATCTGTTCTGGGGTTAAGGCTTGGCCGCGGGGCACAACGCTTACCTGCTCCTCAGTATCAAGCGGAGGGCTGCTTACGATCGGCGGGGTTGGTATATGAGCTATTTGCTGCGTGTCGGCCACCACGACATTTTCAGACAAATGACTCGCCTCTTGGTTGCTAATTCTGGGAAGTTCGACAAAAAACGTACTTCCTTTGGAATAAACACTTTCAACCCAGATGCGACCTCCCATTATTTCGGCGAGTCGACGGCACAGGTACAAACCCAGACCGGTCCCGCCGATATCGCGAGTTTTTGTATCATCGACTCTATAAAATTTTTGAAATAGATGCTGTATATCCTCGGCTGGGATGCCAACCCCGTTGTCTTTGACACTGACAACTACTTTGTCATCATCGCCAGTAACGTCAACTAATATTTCGCCACTCGGCGTATATTTAACCGCGTTTTCAATTAGGTTATTCATAATTTCACGGATATGATCGTTGTCAAGGTTGACTGAATAGGCTGGTGCAATAAATCGTTCTGTAGTGTTATCTGGCATCGGTTTAAATATCAACTGCAGACCCTTGTCGACGGCTTTTTGCTTTAAACCTTGAACAATATCGTGAACTAACAACACGATATTAACTACACTGGGTTTATTGGACAATCGTCCGTCTTCTGACTTTGCAACATCCAAGAGGTCCTGAAATAAATGTCCCAGATGCTCAGCCGAGGCATGGGCTTTCATAATATAATCTCTTGCTCGGTCGTCTATCTGGGCAGTTTGAGTGTTTAAGGCTAATCCCAAATAGCCTTCGATTGACGCGACAGGTGTGCGCATTTCGTGACTGGCTGTACTAATAAACTCCGCCTGTTCACGTTCATCAGCCTTTTCCTTGGTAATATCGTGAAAAACAGCAATAACACCTGATCCGACTTCGCCAACCGGTGAAACTACCAGTGAAATCATCAATTTATTATCACTGCTGGTCATGATTCCAAGATTGTTGGTTCTTATCTCTTGATTTGAATTCAACGCTTGTTGGATGGGGTCTGTTGTTAAATCAAGTGTTTCGTCCTTTTGGTCTACTAGTTTCAGGACGGATTTGTAATTTAGTAATAGAGCATCTTGTTTGTCCCACCCTATTATGTTTTGAGCGGCTGGATTAATCAGTTGGATTATGCCCTGGCTGTCTATGGCGACAACGCCGTCACCAATGGCATTAATTACCACCTCTGCCTTACTGGCAACTTCACTTAGTTCACTGGCTAGGTTTCGATAGGCTTTATTGTCATTATCAACCTCATCTCGGGCCGACTTACTGTGCCATATTATTGCACTAGCAATCAACGGGAGTAAACCGCTGAAAATAACAATAAAAAGTACCGTAACTGAAAAACTACCAGTAATATATTGGTTTGCAACAAAATAACCAGCGGTAAATAGTACCGGCAAAGATCCCCATAATCCAAAAACGCTAGCAAATATACTGACCAGCATCCACAACGAAACAAACGGAGACAAGGCTTTACCGGTGCTAATCACCAAGATTGCCGTAGTTGCTGCCAGTAAATAATAAATCAGCAGCGATATAGGGAAAATGTATTTTTTAGGCGTCCAAAGATACGACAAAAAACACAGAAACAAAGTGATGCCGGCTAGTATTACGGCTGACGTGTTTACGTATAAAGATTTATCTACGTCTGGCGGTACTGAAAAATACTTCCAAAAATACAGCGCAATAACTATGGCTGAGATCAGAAATACAACCTCGCAAATACGGCGATTCCAAAAACGTGTTAACGTGACTGGTTTTATGATGCCCCCTACTACTTCTAATACCCTATCGATATTATGACGATTATGGTTAGTTATTACAAGTAGCGAGACGGTAAAATGTTATTGTTTTTTGTACAAACTGACTGAAACACAAAGGGAAATGACTGCGACGATACTGAGCAGGGCAACGCAAACTGCCGACAAGGTAATGTCAAACGTAACTGGCTGTGACGTACCGAGGGTCAACAAAATAATAACCGCAATTGACAGCAGAGTGACTATCATATGAGCCCTGGCTAGTTCGGCTTTAACTTCTTTGATGTTTTTCTTGTCCAGTTTTTTAAACATTTTTGACATAAAATTATCCTTACTATTATTTATATCTCTAGATTAATGCGCTTGAGGTTAAATGTCAATCATTAGCTTAAAAATGACGAACTTTTCCTGTCTTGACTGGCTATTATTGGATAGTTTACCTCTTTTCGTCGTTCTCGGATATCTATTGGGTATTTTCCACTAAAACACGATGTTGAAAACACCGATTCTTTCAATCCAGTGGCATCTATCATACCTTTGAATGACAGAAAGTGAAGCGAAGTCGAACCAAGGTATTTATTCATCTCGCCTATCGACCTGTCGGTCGCAAATAGTTTTGATTGTTTAGATAAATCGATTCCATAGAAATCTGGAAATTTAACCGGCGGTGAACTAACCAGAAAATGAACTTCTTTTGCGCCAGCCTCAAATAACATCTGAACTATCATTCGTGATGTTGTGCCACGTACTATTGAATCATCAACCACAACCACCCTTTTGTTTTTAATCGTCTCCTTAAGTGGGGCAAGTTTTAGTTTTACACCCTGTTCTCGAATGTGTTGTTCGGGTTCGATGAACGTACGGTGGATATATCGACTTTTAATTATGCCCATTTCAAAAGGAATACCCGAAGCGTTGGCGTACCCAATTGCAACTGGGATTGCAGTTTCGGGTACAGGAATTATTACATCTGCGTCGATCTTATATTCATCGGCTAGCTGGATACCGAAGTTTTTTCTGACCTCGTAAACAGACTTCCCAAGTAGATGACTGTCGGGTCTAGAGAAATATACAAATTCAAAAATATCTAGTTTTTGTTTAGCTTTGACGATTTGTTTGCGATGTAAACCTTTTTCGTCAACAACCACCATCTCGCCAGGATGAACGTCACCGATAGATTTTGCACCTATGGGGTGAAAGGCGCATGTTTCTGAAGCAAATACATAGCCGCCATTTAGTTTTGCGATGGAAAGCGGTCGGATGCCATGTTGATCACGAATAGCGATTAATTTATCTTTGTTCATAATTAGAATCGAAAAAGATCCCGTCATTAACGGGAAAATCTTTTCGACGGCTTGTTCAAGTTCTAAACCTTCCTTTACCAGGCAGTAAATTGCTTCGGTAATAAGCTTTGAGTCGGAAATATCGGTTAGTTTGACATCCTTCTTCTTCAGAAAATCACCCAGCAGTTGGACGGATGGCAGGTTGCCGTTATGGACCAGAACAATAGAGTTGTCGGTGACTTCAATTGGTTGAGCGTGTTTTGAACTGCTGCCGGAAGATGTCGAGTATCGATTGTGGCCAACGGCGCAGTGGCCTGGTAAACTTTGTATAACTTCTTCGGTATAAACTTGTGAAACAAGACCATCACGTTTATGACAATATATTTTGTTTCCGTCAGTCGAAGCAATGCCCGAACTTTCCTGACCGCGATGTTGCAAAGCATATAAACCGAAAAAAGATAGACGACTAACGTCTATATTTTTTCCATAAATACCGAATACCGCACACTTCTCTCCGATACTCCTCATTTAATACAGTATACTACTTTTTCATGATGTCTTGTCAAGGTTGGTTTATTTTGGTGACTTAATAGGTGCGAACTGGAACTAAATAAAGCGAGAACTGGTAGCTATGTGGAAGATGGTAAACGAAGTAAGGCAGCTTACGCCTGTTATGGTTTGAACGTTAGGGCTTGAACCAGTCTAGATATTACTTTTCGCTTCAAGTCCTAGTAGTGTGAAACCGTACAACTATACTTGTTTTTGCGGAAGTACTTCTTTTACTGGAATGGTCGAGTAGCTTAACGAATCATATAGCTCTTATAGATATATTATACAATATCGGGTGCTCGGCTAATTTTTCGGTCTAAATCTTTACGATGTTATCCACTATGTATTGTCGAACACCGTCTTCATATTGCTCATCACCGTCTTGTAATTTATCGCATGGAGATTGGAAGTGAGAGCCTGGAAATACATAGAAGTAGTCATTCCCAATCTTCTTTGTATGTTTCGCTGTATCGCTGTCGGGTATATCAGTCATGTCTTTAATGTTGCTTGCGTCCAATATTGAGATACCAGCAGGATATTCGCATCTGGAGAAATAAGCGTCATTGTTGTCTCTAATAAAGTACGAATCTTCGGTATCGCACTCGGCAGCACAAATCTTTTCGGTATGTACCTGTAAATTACGACCGTCTGGATCATTAACTTTAATACCAAGTGCTGCTATCTCTAGAGCTTTACCACTTGTTTCTGACTTAGTTGTAGTGTCTGTTGGTGCAGTACTGCTTGTTTGAGATTTATTGCTCGAATCATTATTCTTTGACTGCCTATCATAAACGAGCCAACCAACAGCTCCTAGTAGCCCGACTACAACAATTACTATAAGTATTTCAACGACACTAAAACCTTTTTGATTGAGTTTTTTCATAATATCCTCCATTGTTTAATGTTTATACTACTTTAGTTTACCATAAAATTATAAATTGGTGATCTCACCGAGAATCGAACTCGGATTGCCAGGATGAGAACCTGGTGTCCTAACCATTAGACGATGAGACCATA